>Ga0116162_10000714_pt1 | contig 22983 bp, 17 predicted proteins | sample AD_UKC105_MetaG_FD_89875 | JGI IMG/M metagenome (GOLD analysis project Ga0116162, IMG submission 89875) | Active sludge microbial communities of municipal wastewater-treating anaerobic digesters from Hong Kong - AD_UKC105_MetaG | ecosystem: Engineered > Bioreactor > Anaerobic > Digestate...
CTTCCAACACAGCGTTGGCCTGCGGGTGTTCGGGTGCTTTCTCGGGTTGACGGGGCAGGTATCGTTTCGGAGACTGCAACCAATACCGCAATCCGCACAGCAGACATGCAAGCCGAGATGACAGCAACCGCAACCACAGGGGAATCATCCTCGCGACAACCCTACGGCCTGGTATTCAGCCTGCTGGTACTGTTGATCTTCGTCGAGACGATGACGGTGTTTGCGGTCCTGGCGTCACAACGCATGACGACCGAGAGGGCGCTGCAGCAATACACCAACGAACTGCTCAGGGACGTAGTCGACGAGACCCGCGAAAATGCCGCCGGCTACCTGAGACAGGCGCGGGACAGCGTCCTGCTGACCACGGGTGTCATGGAGGCCGGGCTGCTGTCAGCGGATGAACCCGCGCCGCTCGAACGCTACTTACTCGAACAGCTGCGGATCATCCCGCAGATCGACGCCCTGTACTTCGGTGACACCACGGGGCGATTCGTATTCAGCAAACGCAACAGCAACGATTCCAGGAGCCCCTACCTGAGCAAGATCGTCCAGCCATCCCTCGAACCGGAGCAACGCGTCACCCTGATCCATCGTGGCCACGACTTCACCGAGACCGCGAAGAGCAACGATCCCGACGACACGTTCGATCCGCGACTGCGGCCGTGGTTCAACATGGCGCGCGCGGAGAAACGCGAGATATGGACAGACCCGTACATCTTCTACACATCGCGTCGTCCCGGACTCACCGTAGCGGCTGCGATACGCGGTGACGACGCCAAGATACTCGGCGTCGTCGGCGCTGACATCGAACTGTCCGCACTGACGGATTTCCTGCGTCAGCAACGTATCGGCGCTACGGGCGCGGCTTTCGTCATGCACAGCAACGGCGACGTGCTGGCGCATTCTGATGCCACCGGCCTGGCGCAACTCGACGAGTCGGGAGCTGTGCGTCTGAAGAAACTCGCCGATCTCGACGTCGTGACCGCCCTTGCTGGCGCCCGCCTGGACGCACGCTACCCCGACCTGGGTGCATTGCAACACACCTTTCACGACCGATTCATGATCGGTGAACAACGCTACCTCAGCATGTTCATGCCACTGCTGACACAGGGCGGCGACCAGTGGGTGATGGGTGTCTACGCCCCCGAAGACGAGTTGGCACAAAAAATCCGCAAGGGACAGCGCGAAAGTATCTTTCTGGGCGCTGCGGTCAGCGTGCTGGTAATGACGGCCGCCATCCTGATCGGCCTTATCGCGTTGCGTCCTTCGCGGGCACGGCAACGCTGACGCCGTGTTGGAATCGCCGAGGGGCCCGGCCCCTACTCCGAATAGTTAACGCGTGGCGCACTATTCGTCGCGTTTGAGCAACGACTCCAGTCCTTCGAACGGCCGATGGGTAACCTGCTTCGAGTCTCCACCGGCATCGGCCTTGCCTCCGCGCGCCATGTGTTCCTCGTAGCGCTGGTGCTCATTGTCGTGACAATACAGACACAACAATTCCCAGTTGCTGCCATCGGCCGGGTTGTTGTCATGGTTGTGATCACGATGATGCACCGTGAGTTCACGCACATTGGTGTGGGTAAAGCTGCGCCCACAACGCCCGCACACCCAGGGATAGAGCTTCAGCGCCCGTTCCCGGTAACCCTTCTCGCGCTCGTCACGGGCACGCCGTGCCTCGGCCACGACACGATCGAGTCTGTCATTCCGAGGTCCGCTACCTTGCGGACCACCCGGCGGCTTCCGTGTTGACATCGCGCAGCACTCCCGTCACATGACGTTTCTCAGTTTAGTACCGATCAACAGTGGCCGGTCGCACAGACTGCCTCAGCGGCCCACCTGGATATTCGCCTTGGCCAGCATGGCATCGACCTCGGTCTCGGCGATCAGCCAGTCCTCACGTTCGTCACTCAGAAAGCCCTTCGATTCACCGCGCAGGTAAGCAGCCTCGGCGACCATCTGGCGACGATCTGCCGCACTGATCCGCCGTATCTCGGGCTTGGCTGGCGCAGCCGCCGCACTGGCAACCGCTTTGCCTGCCACTTTCTTTGCCGGCTTCGCCGGGGCGGCCTTGACCGTCGACGGCCTGGCCACAGCTTTCTTCTTCGCGACCTTCTTGGCCGCAGGCTGTTTGACTGGCTGCTTCTTGGTGCTGGCCTTTTTCGACACTGCCTTCCTGGGCGTTACTGCTTCCTTCACCGTTGTCGGTGCAGCTGACTTGGTGGTGGTTTTCTTGGTGGTCTTGGCCATGAGTACCCTCGTATTGCCTTTGAACCAGGATGCCCCCGATGCGACGCAACGGGTAAGAATCGAACCTGCCTGGAACGAGATGCGTAATTTACGCATTTTCAGTCCGGTTGGAAGAGCACACGCAGGTTTTGTTGTCCGACCGCCTTTCCGGCGCCGACCGGGAGCCGCGTCAGGAAGGCAGCAGACCGATGTCCTCCAGCTGCGGCAGCGCCTGCTGCGAAACACCCTGCAACTCGCCGCACATCCCCAGCATGTTCGTGGTGATGCGCTCCAGCTGAGCCTCTCGCTTCTTCCACAGTCGCTGCATGGCGCTCTTTTCTTTTTCAAGGTCGTCACGCATCTGCTGGTAGGCATCGACGACCGCCCTCACTTTCTGCGCAAACTGCGCGCTGGTGATGTAACTGTACAGGGCCTCCATCGACTCGCCCTTGCCGGCAGCGATGGCTTTTTGCCGTTGTGACTCGATCAGCACCGTGCGCAATGCCTCGGCCAGCGCCTTGACCAGGTCTGGCCGGACCAGCCAGACACCCTCGTGCATGACCATTGGCTGGTCGATCCCGGCCGGAAAGGCGGTGCTGACGAGAACCGCGAGTTCGCCACCTGCCGACTGCTGATCGTCCTTCAGCTTGGCCACCCAGGCATTCGACCAGTTCTCCGCGCGCTTGCTTTCCCACACGATACGGCCGCAGGCGGCGCCCGACCGAAGCCGCACGGTCTGGATCACGTCGGCACCGCGGGCGCCCTTCTTCACGGGTTCGATGCCATCGTAGGGAAATGCCGTGGCCAGGAGTCCCTCGATCTCCAGTTCGAGTACCTCGCCCTGCAGTTGCTGCGAGCCCTGTTCCAGCTTGCGCTTGAGGTCTTCGTTGGCCTTCTGCGCATCATCGATCTTCTTGCGCCACTCGGCCTCACGCAGCCGATACGCCTCGGCCTCGGACTCCTTGATGCGTCGGCTCTCGGCGTCGACCTTGCGCTGTACCTCGAGCGCCAGTTCGCGTTGCTGTTCCTCCAGCGCCGCCTTCTCGGTGCGCAGTGCCATTTCCGTCTCACGGTAACCGGCGAGCTTCTTGTCCTTCAGCGCGAGTTCGGCCTGCAGGGCCTGAGCCTGCTCGGTGCTGTCACGGCGCGCCTCCTCGATCGCACGCTGCGCGCTGGCCTCCAGCTGTGCCCTGGCCTTCGCCTGCTCCGCTGCGCTTTGCGCCAGCTGTGCCTGCAGTTGTGCGATCTGCTCGCCGAAACGCCGTGACGCCGCACGGTCGGCATCCGCCACCAGGGTCTCGCGCAGCTGCCGGCGTTCGCCCTCAAGCCTGGTCTCGTATTCGGACTCATAACGCTCGATCAGCTGATGGGCAATCGCATCCTGCAGCATGAATTCCTTGCCGCAATGTGGGCAGGCCACCGTATCGAAGGCATCGACGATGATCTTCTTGGTCATGCTGGAACCCTTCTGTCGCTGTGCAGGTGCCGGACAGCCATTGCCTTACATCGCCCGGCTGGACGTGCATGCAACCCGCTGCAATTCATTCGGGCCGTAGCCGGTACACTTCGTCAAACAGGTCTTCGAGCAACGAATGGTGACCACGCAGCCCATCGATAACCTGTTTCGCCCAGTCGAAATAGGCCTGGCGCCTCTCTGTTTCCCAGCCGGCAGGCGGATTCGTGGCGACATCGCGCAGATTGCAGATCTTGTCTGCCAGCTTCACCGCCCGCGCCTCGCGCGACAGGTTCGGCGCTTTGTCGATCTGCGCCTGTTTGCAGGCCGACCGGCCGAGCGCCTTGTCGTCCGTGACCTCGTTGACGATTGTGCAGATCACCGCACCGAACACGGCCTGGATCTCTTCGCTGGTGGTCTGGGTATCTTCGATGGTGTCATGCAACACCGCCGCCACCAGCGTGGCCAGATCGGTCACCCCGCCCTCGTGAACCAGCAGATCCACCAGTGCGACAGGATGGTTGATATAAGGCGAAGCGGCCTCGTCCTTGCGGCGCTGGTCCTTGTGCTTGGTTGCGGCAAACGCGATCGCTCTTACCAACAGAGACAAATCGTTCTCGTTCAAGCTTTCCTCCCCAGCACCCGCACCGGGTGCATATCCCTTGTCGGCGATTAAACTGCGTTCAGCCATCTTTTTCAAAGTATCGGCACCGCCAGGGGAAAAGGGACTGCACAGATGCCGCGAATGCTCTCGAAATCACAGGTCCTCGCCTCGCGCCAATGCCAGCGCCGGCTCTGGCTGGAAGTCCACCGTCCGGAACTGCGTGATATCGACAGCGCCATGCTACAACGCCTGCGACAGGGGCACCGACTCGAAAAGGTCGCGCATGCGCTGCATCCGGACGGCGTCCTGATCGGCCGCGACATCCCGCTGCACAAGGCATTGCAGGCGACCGCCGACCATCTGCAGCGGATACCGTACACGCCCCTGTTCGAGGCGACATTCAGCGCGCATCAGGTGCTGGTGCGCGCCGACATGATCAGGCAGACCGATGCGGGGCGGACCCTCACCGAGATCAAGTCCTCGACACGGGTCAAGCCGTACCACCTGATCGACTGTGCGATCCAGCATTGGGTGATCGATGCCGCCGGCTACCCGGTCAGCAAGACGCTGCTGGCACACATCGACCGCCGCTTTCACTACCGTGGCGACGATGACTACGCAGGATTGCTGCGCCATGTCGATGTCAGCGAACGCGTCGAGGCGTTGCAGCGCGAGGTGCCGCAGTGGGTGGTTGCCGGCCTCGATACCCTCGACATGCCCAAAGAGCCCGCGATCGACGTCGGCCCCCATTGTACCGATCCGATGGCCTGCCCGTTTCGCCACCATTGCCAGCCGGATGGCACCGAGTACCCGGTCAATCTGCTGCCGGGTGGCGGCCACATCGTCGCGCAATTGCAGGCCGAAGGGATCGCCGATGTGCGCGACATCCCCGAAGGACGGTTGCACAAGGTGCTGCAGGAGCGTGTACGAATTGCCACGATCAGCGGCAGACCTTATGTCGGTCAGGCAATCGGAGCCACCCTGCGCACGTTACCCTACCCCCGGTATTATCTCGATTTCGAGACCACCCAGTTCGCCGTCCCGCGTTGGCCGGACACCCGTCCTTATGAACAACTGCCGTTTCAGTGGTCGTGTCACATCGAACCGGAAGCGGGTGAACTCGGGCATGCGCAGTTCCTCGACACCACGGGCGAATCACCGATGCGCGCCTGCGCGCAATCGCTGCTTGACGCCCTGGGTGACACCGGCCCGGTGTTCACCTACAGCCCGTTCGAAAAGACCGTGATTCACCGCCTGGCAACGCGGTTTCCCGACCTCGGCCCGCGGTTGCGTAGCCTGGCGGAGCGCCTCTATGACCTGCTGCCATTGATCAGGGCGCACTACTACCATCCGGCGATGAAAGGCTCGTATTCGATCAAGGCGGTACTGCCAACCATCGCTGCCGACCTCAACCACGAGGCACTCGGCGACGTGCACGACGGCGTAGGCGCACAGATCGCCTACGAGGAACTGATCGGGAAAACGACCGCCCTGTCACGCAAGGCATCACTCGCCGATGCACTACGGCGCTACTGCGCGCTCGACACGCTGGCGATGGTCGAGATAGTGCGGTTTTTCGAGCCTGCCAATTCCGCCCGGAACTAGCCCGCAAAACGGCAGGTCTTTACCGGGTGCCCCGAACCTGCAGTTCCAGGATGACCGTCCGGCGTGCAATCATCGCCGGCGATGCATTTTTCGGCGCGCCTTGTCTTTGCGTCCCGCAAGAGGTCAGACTATATGCTTCATCCTCATCTTCTCCTGCGACAGGAGAAGGAATAAGAGGCTAGGCTGTCTTTCTCGATTTCCGCACCTTGGGTATTGCAACCGTGTATCTCGGAACCAGCTCTCGCAGGCACGCCGGCCACCAGGCCGGGCATGGTCCGCTCCGTGGCGCCAGGTTGCACCGGGTGCGCGACCGCTGCTCATCTTTGTGCTGCTGCTCCTCGGCAGCGTGCTGGGCCTGCCGGCCATGGCGGTTGACAGGGCCGGGGCCGCACCGATCACCCTCGACACCATCGCCGCGCAACGCAGCGAAATCGAGCAGGCCGGCAGCCTCACCGATGAACAGAAGAAGCAGGCATCGGCCAAGCTCGACGAGGCGCGCGCCCTGCTCGAAGAGTCCAGACGCTATGAGGCGCAGACGCAGGCGCTGAAGACCAGGATCCGGGAGATGCCGGAAAAACTGGCCGATCTGCAGAAGGGCGCGCCACTGCGACAACTGCAGCTGCGCATCGAGGACATTGCACCCTGGACGATCGCCCAGCTGGAGGTGGTACTGAACGAGCGCCAGCAGCGACTGCGGGAATTACAGGCCAATTTGGATGAAAAGGATCGCGAGGTCGCGGCCTATGTGGCCTTCGCCCGCACCGGCGTCAGCGAGATCACAAAACTCCAGGAGCGACTTTCCGACCCGGTGCTGTCGGCGCCCGGAGCAGCGATCGGTGGCACCGCGGACGGTCTGAGCGAAACCGAACAAACCCGGCAGAAAGCGCGTGCCCTGATGCTCAAGGCCAATCTCGCGCTGCTGACACTGCAACAGCAGAACCTCAACGTCATCTCCGAAGTGACCCAGCTGGATCGCGACCTGGCCGCCGACGAGGTAACGATACTCACCGAGCATGTCGCGCAGTTTCGTGAATACCTGCAAAAGCGCCGTCAATCGGACGCCGAGACGACAAAACAGGCGGCACTCGAGGCATTGAACGATGCCCCTTCCGCAATCGCCAAGTTGCAGCAGACCATCTCCAGACTCGCTGCAGAGCAGGCGAGACTGGTCATCCGCGAGGCCGACCTGGACCGTGAAGGCGAACGGATCAAACGTGTGACCGACGAGGTGCAACGCGACTACGAACGCATCCAGCAGATCGCCGAGCTCGGTGGCAACACGGCACAGGTCTCCACCCTGTTGCAGAAACGCCTGGTCTTTGCGCCTTCACCCAAGGCGCTCGCACAGCAGTCAATCGAGTACCAGGGGCAACTGAGCGATGCCGCTCTGCGCCAACTCGAGCTCGATGAGTTGTTGCGCGACAACCGGGACAAGAACAGCAGGGTCGCGGAACTGCTCGCGGCCAATGGCGTCGCCGGAGAGGAGACCAGGGACGAACAACGGCAAGCCGCCGCCGAGGCCGTGGCGCGCCATCGTGAGATCGTACTCGACCTGTGGAAGACCTATACGCGGTACATCGGCAAGCTTTCCACAGTCGAAGCGGCCACACGCCAGCTGCTGAGCGATACGCGGAAGTACCGCGTCTTCATCGATGACCGGTTGCTGTGGATGCCGAGCACCGAGATTGCGCCATTGAACGAGGCCGCACTGTTGCTGGACGGGGTGCGCTGGTTCATCGATCCGGACCACCTCAGCGTGCTGCTCAGTGACAGTCTGGACGTACTGACCAACAGTGGCACCTCGGTCGGTTTCTGGGTACTCGGATTGATCGTTCTGCTCGCACTGCGCAAACGTGCACGACACGGCCTGTCGACCGCCGCCGCAGCCACTCAGCGGGTCAGGACCGACAGTTTCGCCGCCACCCTGCGTGCAATCGCCGGCACACTGGTCCTGATCCTGCCCCTGCCATGGCTGTTCATTGGCGCCGGACTGCTGTTGAGCAACCAGCCAACGGTGCAGGAGTACACCGCGGTCATGGCCGTCGGACTGCAAAGTGTCGGGCAGGTGCTGTTTTTCCTTGGCACCCTGCGCAATCTCTGCCGCACAGACGGCCTGGCACGCTCACACCTGCTCTGGAACCGCACCCTGTGCGACAACCTCGGCCGGCAGGCGATCTGGCTGACGCCGCTCGCAGCGCCACTCGCCTTTCTGGCCATTGCCGGCGCTGCAGCCGTGCCCTCCGCGTTCATCCGCACCGCCGCCTCCCTGGTACCATCAGAACAGCCAGGCGTACTGTCACTCGGCCGACTCTCGGCTATCGCCCTGATGGTGCTGCTTGCCGTCGCCGTATACCGCATCTGGCGCAAGAACGGCCCGGTGATGCTGGCGATGGCCAAGGTGCCGGACAATGCCAAGTGGGCCAACTATCACATCCTGTGGTTCGGGCCCGCGATCCTGCTGCCGCTCGGTCTGGCACTGGCAGCACTCAGTGGCTATTACTACACGGTGGCCTTTCTGAACGGAAAGGCCGGCGAGACACTCTGGTTCCTGATCATCCTGGTCCTGCTCAAGGACCTGCTGCTGCGCGGACTCTATGTCACGCAGCGCCGCCTGCGCTTCGAAGAGGCAGTGCGCTATCGCGAAGAACAGATCACACAGCGCGCCGCGTCGGCGGAGCCGGCCGCCAGCCCGGAGTCGGGCGAACTGCCGCTGGAAGAAGACAAGATCAACTATGGACAGCTCGGTGACCAGGTCCGCAAGCTGGTTCAGATCGGCTACACGATCGGTTTACTGGTTGGCCTGTGGTGGATCTGGAAGGACGTCATCCCTGCCTTCAGTTTCCTCGACAAGGTCGAGCTGCCCTTCTCCACCAACAAACTGATCGACGGCGTCAGTAAAGAGGTGCCGCTGACACTCAGCGACATGGTGGCGGGCCTGCTGCTCGGTGGCCTCGCGCTGTTCGCCGCTCGAAATATCCCGGCGCTACTCGAGCTCACCCTGTTGCAACGCCTCCCGCTCAGCCGTGCGTCGCGCTATGCGTTTACCACACTGACGCAGTACATGGTCGCACTGGCCGGCCTGCTGATCACCTTCAATGCATTGGGCCTGCAGTGGTCGAGTGTCCAGTGGCTGGTCGCCGCGCTGTCGGTCGGCCTGGGTTTCGGCCTGCAGGAGATCGTCGCAAACTTCATCAGCGGCATCATCCTGCTGTTCGAACAACCCATCCGGGTGGGTGACGTCGTGACTGTTGACAACATCACTGGCACGGTATCGAGGATCCGCATCCGCGCCACCACGATCGTCAACTGGGAGCGCCAGGAACTGATCATCCCCAACAAGCAGTTCATCACCGGTCAGCTGATCAACTGGACCCTGTCGGATACCGTCAACCGCCTGACCATTAATGTCGGTGTCGGCTACGACAGCGACACCAAGCAGGCAATGGAGATCATCGCGCAGGTCGCAGCCGATCACCCCAAGGTGCTCAAGGACCCGGCACCGCGCATCAGTTTCGAGGGTTTCGGCGACAACTCGCTGAACCTCGTGCTGCGTGCCTACCTCAACGAAATCGATTCGCGCCTTTCGACGATCACCGAGCTGCATCAGGCCATCCTCGACCGCTTCCGTGCTGTCGGCATTGAGATCGCATTCCCGCAGCGCGATGTCCACCTCGATACCAGCCGTCCGTTGGAGCTGGTATTGCGCCGCGACGCACAGACGCAAGCCGGGGAGAGCTGAACGCGCGAGGTTCCACGCGCGCAGCAACACCCCGGGCCTCGCCGCAACCAGGAAGGAGTTGGGGAGCGACCATGAAGCAAGACAACGGCCAGCAATGGCACTGCCTCAGCGCCGCAGAGGTGCTTACGCGGCTGGACGCCTCGGCATCCGGCCTGGATGCGCAGGAAGTCCTCCGCAGGCTCGAAAAATTCGGCCCGAACGTGCTGCGTCCACCTAAGGTGCGCAGCGCCTGGGTACGGTTCTTCGCCCAGTTCCACAATGTGCTGATCTATGTCCTGCTGGCTGCCGGTGTTGTCACCCTGCTCCTCGGGCATGTGGTCGATGCCTCGGTCATCGTCGCCGTGGTGGCCATCAATGCAGTGATCGGCTTTCTGCAGGAGGGCAAGGCCGAGCGTGCCCTGGATGCAGTGCGCAAACTGCTTTCACCGCAGGCCATGGTCATGCGCGACGGCACCCGCTTCAGCATTGCTGCCGAGGACCTTGTCCCCGGCGACATGGTATTCATTCAGTCCGGTGATCGTGTGCCTGCCGACCTGCGCCTGTACCAGCTGCGTGAACTGACGGTCGACGAATCGATGTTGACCGGCGAATCATTGGCCGTGCGCAAACAGACCGGGCAAGTAACCGCAGACGCAGCACTCGGCGACCGTCTCTGCATGGCCTACGCCGGCACCCTGGTGACCTCCGGGCAGGGTCTGGGCGTGGTGGCCAGCACCGGCGAACTGACCGAGATCGGGCGTATCAGCACGCTGCTGGAAGAGGTCGAGACACTGACCACGCCATTGACGCGGCAGATGAGCCGGTTCGCACGCACCCTCACGCTGGCGATTCTCGCAGTAGCCGCATTCGCGGCCGTGTTCGGCGTGACAGTGCGCGGATACTCGATGGAGGAGATGTTTCTCGCTGCCGTGGGGCTGGCGGTGGCGGCCATTCCCGAAGGGCTGCCGGCGATAATCACCATCGCACTGGCCATCGGCGTGCAGCGCATGGCCTCACAGCGGGCCATCATCCGTCGCCTGCCGGCAGTGGAGACACTGGGCTCGGTCAGTACCATCTGCTCGGACAAGACCGGCACGCTGACGCGCAACGAAATGACGGTGCAGACACTGGTGACGGTCGACGCCGTGCTGACAGTGAGTGGCGTCGGCTACGATCCGCACGGCAGCTTCGTGCTGGAAGCAGACAACTCACCTGTTGACGAGCGGCCGGTGATCAACGAACTGTGTCTCACCGCAACCCTCTGCAACGACTCGGCACTGCGCCAGGTCGACGGGCAGTGGCAGGTCGAGGGTGATCCGATGGAGGGTGCGCTGATCGTGCTGGGCGCCAAGGCGGGTCTGCTTCCCACCGACCTGGGCGAACGTTTCCCGCGCGTCGACGTCCTGCCTTTTGAATCCGAGCATCGCTTCATGGCGACTCTGCATCACGACCACAATGGCAATCACTTTGTTCTGGTCAAAGGCGCCACCGAGGTACTGCTCCCGCACTGCCGCTGGCAGCTTGCCGCGGAAGGTGAATGTCCGCTCGACCAGGCGTACTGGTTCGAGCAGCTGGAGCGCATCGCCGCCAAGGGACAGCGCACCCTTGCCCTGGCCAGCCGGGCCGTCTCCCCAGGCACGACCGAGTTGCGTTTTTCCGATGTCGACGAGCTATGCCTGCTCGGCATCGTCGGCATCACGGATCCGCCGCGTGCCGAGGCGATCACCGCGGTCGCCGAATGTCGTGCAGCAGGTATCCGGGTCAAGATGATCACCGGCGACCACGCCGGAACGGCAGCAGCCATTGCCCGGCAGCTCGGGATCGGCGAAGGGCAACCGGCACTGAGCGGGGGCGATCTCGACCGCCTCGATGACACGGAACTGCGCCGCAGGGTGCTCGAGGCCGACGTGTTCGCGCGTGCCAGCCCTGAACACAAGCTGCGCCTGGTCGAAGCGATACAGGCCAATGGCGAGGTCCTGGCGATGACCGGCGACGGGGTAAACGATGCCCCGGCACTCAAGCGCGCCGATGTCGGCGTGGCGATGGGCGTGAACGGCACCGAGGCCGCCAAGCAGGCCGCCGAGATGGTGCTCGCCGACGACAACTTCGCCTCGATCATGCGTGCGGTGCGCGAAGGGCGAAACGTCTACGACAACATCAAGAAATCGATCGTGTTCATCCTGCCGACCAACGGTGGCGAAGCGTTGACCATCCTGGCCGCGATCGCGCTCGGGCGCATGCTGCCGGTAACGGCTGCGCAGATCCTCTGGGTCAATATGATCACCGCCGTCACGCTGGCGCTGGCGCTGGCCTTCGAACCAGCCGAGTCGGACATCATGCGCCGGCCGCCACGCGACCCGCGCGAACCGCTGCTCAGCCGGTTCATGATCTGGCGTATCCTGTTCGTCTCGTTACTGATGGTCGGCGGCACGTTCGGGCTGTTCGTCTGGGAGCGTATGCAGGGCACCGATATCGAGACGGCACGAACCGTGGCCGTCAATGCCCTGGTTGTCGCTGAGATCTTTTACCTGTTCAACGTGCGCTTCCTGAATGCGTCGGTGATGAACCGGGCCGGCCTGTTCGGCAACCGCTACGCGCTGATCGCCGTTGCACTCGTGAGCTTCTTCCAGATCCTGTTCACTTACCTGCCGTTCATGCAGCAGGTATTCGCCACCCGTGGTTTGGACACGGCGTCCTGGCTGCGCATCCTTGTATTCGGCGTCATCCTGTTTCTGGCGGTCGAGGCGGAAAAGTGGATCCTGCGCAGGATTGCCGAGAGACGCGATCCGTCCTGAAACAGCGCCGACAGGATGTAGGGCGTATGCCCTAGGTACCCTGCGGATACAACGGGGGCAATGGCGGGTCGCCCGGCGCGGTGTCCTGTCCAGACTCACGCCGCAATACCGGCGCAAGCCGGTCCCAGGCCGCCGCACCGTTCCAGTGCCGCGGATGACCTGCGTACAGACAGCGGTCGATCTCATCGAGGACCATTGCCGCTTCACTGCCCAGACGCACTGCCACCTGATCGAGGCGGCGTGGCGGGTCCTGGGCCCAACGCGCCTGGGCCCATTGCAGCAGCGTCTGTCTTGCCGTTGCCGCGTCGTTTGAACGGAACACCTGCTCGATCCGCGACAGCGTGACGGCCGGCTGCGGCACGGCACCCGGTGTCGTCGCGCGCACCGCTACGGCCTCGGGTGCGGAGCCTCGCGATCGCCACCACACCACCAGTGTCACCAGCCAGGCCAACCCGAACAGACCCGCCAGCCACGGCCAGACCGCCGCCTCAGCGTCACCGGCTGACGATGGCGATGCTGCCGAACCGTTACTGCCACTGGCGGCAATAGGCGGCACGGTCACGAGCGGTCCGGATGCCGTATCCGGCGCCACTGACGACGCCGGAGGCGAGACAACGCCGGCCGCCGGCAGCACCTCGACCTGGCGCGGCGGCAGGCGTGCAGTACGTGGCTCATTAGTGGCAACATCCCACCATGTGAGCTGTACCTCGGGCAGGGTCAGCGTCCCCGCGTGTGCCGGCACCAACGCCATGCGTATCACCTTCTGCGCGACCACGGTGTCGCCGTCGCCACGGGTCTGCATCTGCGCCTTGTCGGGATAGGCCTTGATCCCTGCAGGCAGGTCCGGTGGCAGGTCCGGCAACTGCACGGCGCTCAGCCCCTGCGCGGTGATCGCGATGTTGCGGGTTACCGGCTCACCGACACGGAACTGCGGTGGATCGGGTGACCAGGCGTCATTGAGCGCCACCGACTGCGCCGGCAACCAGGGTGTCGAGGTACCAGGGGGCTGTGGCTGCACCTGCAAGGTGAGCCGCTTCGCGCGCATCTGCATCGGCCGGGTTTGGCCGAACAGGCTGCCACCCGACAGCCCACTGCGACCGAACAAGCGGTCGAAATCCGCAAACGGATCACGCCCGGGAAAACGTTGCCCCAGTCCGATGCCGCGCTGATCCGGGTCAGGGACCTGCGCCGTCAGCACAGGGCCTTCGATGTCGAGTTGACCACTGCGTTGCGGAAACACCGCGTAGCGGCGCTCGATCACGCGCAACGTCTGTCCGCCGCGCTGACTGCTGTATTCACGTTCCGCACCCAGGTGCTCGACGATCGCATCCTTGATCTGGGGATCGGACAGGCGGGGTTGACTCAGCGGCACCCGCGACAACAGGCGCACCGTGTAGATCACCTGCTGCTGCACCAGCGGCTGCTGTGGTTCGACCTCCACTTCGAGCGACACCGGCGGTGCCGGGCCGAGCTTGGCCGCCTCTGCGGCCGGCAGCACCTGCAGGCTCAACGGCCTGGTGCTGGCAGTGCCGACGCGGATCGCAGGCACAGCGAGGGTGCCGCTGCGCTTGGGCGCCAGGACGAACTGCCAGCCACGGCTGCTCGAGGTGCGGCCATTGATCATGCTCATGTGCATGCTCTGGCTGCGGTCGAGGATATCGAAGTCCTGCGCCAGTTCCGACAGGTCCGGCACGCCGTCACTGTCAGCCGGCACGTTCACGCTGAGCACAACGGTCTCACCCTCGGCGATGCGGGTGCGATCGAGTCGCGCCTCCGGCGCCGCCGCAGCCGCCTGCAGGCTGAAGAGCATCGCCAGCAGCCATGCCAGCAGTCGAACCGGATACAAAGTCATGCGTCTCATCGTTAACCCCTAAGGTAGCTGACCTGTGCGCCGCAGGTGCTGCAGCAAAAAACGCTGACGCAGCAGGCCGGCCGGGTCGTCTTCCACTCGCCGCAGCAACTGCTCGATCGCCTGGCGGTCTTCGGGGTCGATGCCCGGTGTCGATGTTGCAGCCGCCGTGCCGGCGGCTGCCTGCGGCTTTCGCCCGAGCAGGTCGGCCAATCCAGGGGCCTGTGACTGCGCACCGGGATTCGAAGCCATGGACCCGGTGTCCTGGTCGCCCGCCGCACCGTCCCGACGTCCCTTTGTGTCGTCAGTCGTGCCGCTATCCGCAGTCTGGACTTGCTGGTCGCGGGGCTGCGCAGCCGCATCCTGTGCACCAGCCGACGCCTGTCCCGCCTGCGCATCCGCCTGACTCTGACCAGGGTCCTGATGCGGTGCCGTCCGGGCATGCCCGGCGTCATCCTGCGCGTCATCTGCCGCCTGCTGTTGATCCTGCGGACCCGGCGACCCCGCTTCACCGGGCGGTTGTGCGTCTACCCGCGGACCGCCCGCATCCTGCCCCGAGCCCGGTGGCCCGCCCTGCTGTCCATCCGCTGCTCGTGCCTGCCCGGCATCCTGCGCTTCGGCCTGTTGCGAACCCTGCTGTGAGGACGCGGCATCGGCTTCTCCGGCCGTCTGCTGCTGCGGTGCGCCACTACCCGCGGCGTCCTGCCTGTCACCCTGTTGCGACGGCGATGAATCACTGCCGGAGTCCGACTCACCCGCTTGCTGCGGCTCGCCGGCCTGCTGCGCTGACCGTGCTACCGGTTTGCCGTTGGCATCAGTGCCCGATTGCTCCTGTGCACCCTCACCGCCCTGTTCCCCCTGATCGGCATCGCTGCCTTCCTGACCCTGCTGCTGTTGCTGCTGTTGCTGCTGCTGTTCGAGCAGACGTTGCACGAGGTCGCGGTTGTACCGCGCATCGGCATGATCGGGGACCGAGGCCAGCACGCGATCGTAAGCGGCAAGGGCCTCGTCGAGCCGATCGAGATGGGCCAGTGCATTGCCACGATTGTATTCATTGTCAGGGCCCGGCAGATCCTGCAGCAACTGCAGGGCCTGCTGATAATCGCTCGCCTGATAGTGTGCCGCGGCGCGCCAGTCCGGCCGCTCGAACACTTGTGCAGCCACTCCCGCCTGGCCGCGTTGCAGCAACCCGGCGGCCTGCTGATCAGGACGCTGCCAGAGACCGGCCCAGTCGAACGCATAGGCATCCGGTGCAGGCGCCATACACACCAACAGCAGCAACGGACCTAGCCAGCCGCGACGAAACGCCAGCGCAGCCAGTGGCAACAGCAACGCCAAAAGCCACGGCCCGCCCTCACGCCACTGGTCGGCCTCCAGGTGCTGCGTTTCGGACTGCTCGCCACTGTGCACCCCCGCCCCCTGTTTGAGTGCATCGATATCGCGATCGTCCGGTGTCGCACCGACATAGCGTCCGCCACCTGCCGCGGCCAGTGCCTTCAGGGCGTCAACATCCAGGCTCGGCACCACGATCGCTCCCCTGGCATCCTTGAGCAGCGAACCGTCCGGACCGGTCACCGGCCCGCCCGATTGTGTGCCCATCCCGAGTATCCAGAGACGGTAACCGCCGTCCCGCAGACGGCTTGCCGCAGCGACCGCTGCGTCGCCATGATCCAGACCGTCGGTGAGCAGTATTACCTGGCCATCCGGCGCCCCGGCCTGACGCAGCAGATCGACGGCACTGTCGAGAGCGAGATCGGTGCGCCGCGGTCCCTGTACGGGCAGCAGCCCGGTGTCCAGACTCGGCACCTGCGCGGCGATCGTTGCCGCATCAGTGGTCAACGGGGCAACGACAAAGGGTTCGGCACCATATGCTAACAACGCGGTCTGGCCTTCGTTGCTCTGACGCAGCAGGTCAAGCACCTCGAAGCGTGCCCGCGCCAGACGTGACGGCGCGAGGTCGGTGGCATTCATCGACGGCGAGAGGTCGAGCACGATCACGCGGAACTGTCGCGCCTCGTACAACGGTTGAGACAGTCGCTCCCACGTCGGTCCGGCCAGCGCCACCACCGCCAGCAACCAGCCCAGCCCGAGCAGCACAAGCGGCCGGTGACCAGCCCCGCCGTCACCGGCAACCAGCAGATGGGGCAGCAGGTGCCTGTCGATCACGTCACGCCAGGCATCGCGGTCGCTATCCACTCGCCACAGGCGCCACAGCAGCAACCCCAGCGGGAGCAGTGCCCACAGCCACAGGGGGCGAAGGAAATGGAAGTCAGACATACCGATCACCCGTTCGACGCGGTACATGCAGCAAGCCCAGGCCGACGCTGATCAACAAGGCACCGCCAGCCGGCCACATGAACAGCGCGTGCATCGGCCGCAGGCTGCGGGAGTCACGCACACTCGGCTCCAGGCGATCGAGTTCCACATAGATCTGCGCCAGTTGCTCAGTGTCGGTGGCCTCGAAGTAACGCCCACCGGTCTCCGCGGCAATCGCGCGCAGCGTGGCAGGGTCGAGATCAGAGCCCACCTGGGCCAAGATGCCAAACGGCGTGCGCACACCGACCGCGCCACCGATCCCGATCGTGTAGATCCGCACGCCGGCAAGCGCCGCGACACGTGCGGCATCCAGCGGAGCGATATTGCCCACGGTGTTGGCCCCATCGGTAAGCAGGATCAGCACCCGATCATCCTGTGCCTGCTCCTTCAGGCGCTTGACCGCAACGGCAATCGCATCGCCGATGGCGGTATCGCGCCCCGCCAGGCCGATCACGGCCTCGTCGAGCATGCTGCGCACCGTGGCGCGGTCGTAGGTGAGCGGTGTCTGCAGATAGGCGCGGGTGCCAAACAGAATCAGCCCGAGACGATCGCCATCGCGGCGTTCGACAAAGCGTCCGGCCACCGCCTTGACCACGTTCAGGCGGTTCACCGGCCGACCGTTGAGGCGATAGTCGTCCTGTTCCATCGAACCGGAGACGTCAACTGCCAGCATCAGGTCACGCCCGGCCACCGGCAGGCGCACAGGCTCACCCAGCCATTGCGGCTGCGCTGCCGCCAACACCAGCAGGATCCAGACGGCCCAGGCCAGCAGGTAGGCGGGACGTTTCACCCGGCTGAGCGCCGTGCTCTCCAGGCCCTGTACGTCGTGCAGAAAACGCAGCTGCAAGGCCGCACCTTCAAGCGGCGGTGCTGCGCGTACGAAACGTTGCACGATCAGCGGCAGCGGCAGCACCGCGAGCACCCAGGGCCATGCAAATGAGATCACGCGGCAACCTCACGATTGCGCAGGATCCAGTCGTGCACCAGGTCAGCGAGCGCATCCGGCGCAAACTCGGCCGTGGGGCGATAAGGTGCATCCGCCAGGTGCCGACCGTCGCCGGCGCAGAAACGCCCATTCCCGCCGTGTGCATCGAGGAATGCCAGCCACGCCTCACCGGTCAATGCCGCAGCCTGTTCCGGGAACGCCTTGAGCGCGTAGCGGCGCAGCAACCTCGACAGGCCGCGAATGAACACGGCGTTATCCTGCTGCACCCGGTGCGCCGCCCGCAGACGCTTCAGCTCCCCGATCGCCTGGCGTGCCGCTGCCTGGTGCCGTCGCCGGCGCAACAGCCACCACACAAGCATGACCGCGACCAATAACAGCAAGCCGAGCAACAACCACCAACCCGGCGCAGGCGGCCACCACGACACCCCTTCCGGCAGGTGATAACCGCGCAAACCCTGTAACGCGTCCGTGGTCGATGCCGGCTGCACGTTCATCGAATCCCTCCGGAACGCCTGCCATGCGGCCGCAGACCCTCTCGCAGCACCTCGCCGACCGCCTGGTCGGTGCGCAGACTGATCAGATGTGCCTGATAACGCAGACACAGCTGCTGCAGCATCGCCGCATGGTCCGCAAAACGCTCCGCCCAATGCCGACGCAACCCGCTATCCGCGGTATCGACCACGAAACGCCCGCTGCCATCGGTCACCGGATAGCGTCCGGCCGGCGGCGCGCTGGCCTCCAGTGCATCGTAGACCTGCACCAGCACCATCTCGCTGCCAGCGGCAAGTCGTGCCATCCATGCGCCGTCGCCGCTCCCCAGACCGGCGAAATCACTGATCAGGAACACCAGGCTGCCGGGGCGCACCAGATTGACCAGGTGTGCCGCGGCCGCCGGCAGCGAGCCAAACCCGGACCGGGGCGCCGGCAAGGGCACAGGCCCGTCGCGTGCGGCGGTGAGTTCCGTCAGACCATTGAGCAGCGGCAACAGCGAACGGGTGTGTGCGGCCGGCCGGTATTCAACACGTCGCTGCTCGTTGAACACCACGCCGCCGACCCGATCACCCTTGTCGACCGCAGCCCAGGCAAGCAACGCTGCAGCCTGCGCGGCGACCACCGATTTGAATGCGACACGGGTGCCGAAGCGCATCCCCGGCCCGATATCGACCAGCAGCCACACCGGCCGCTCCCGCTCTTCGCGAAACAGCTTGACGTGTGCGACCGTCGAACGCGCCGTCACACGCCAGTCCATGTTGCGCGGGTCATCACCGGGCTGGTAGACGCGCGACTCGTCGAACTCCATGCCGCGACCGCGAAAGCGTGACAGATGACCGCCGCTGCGCGTCGCCAGCACCTTGCCCCGCGGCGCGATCTGCAGGCGCCCGGCCTCCTGTCGCAGGGCAATCAGCGACGCCAGGTCGATACCGACACCGCTCTGTCTTGTGTGCAGCGAAGGCTCTCTCACCCGGCCATCCTCAGGGTACGGGCACGAGGGCGAGCAATGCCTCGATGAATCCCTGCGCGGTACTGCCTTCGGCCTCGGCCTGGTAGGACAGGATCAGGCGATGCCTCAACACATCAGGGGCCACCGCCTGGATGTCCTCCGGAGAGACATAGTCACGTCCGCCAAGCCAGGCCCTGGCCCTGGCGCAGCGATCCAGCGCAAGCGTTGCGCGCGGGCTGGCGCCATAGCGCAGCCACTCGCCGAGGTGACGACCATAGGGCGCGGGATCACGGGTGGCCAGCACCAGGTGCAGCAGGTAGTCCTCGACATCGGGGGACATGAACAGTTCGAGAATCGCCCGCCGTGCCTCGAACACAACGTTTTGGCTCACGCGATGCGGCGCTTCGGGCGGTTGCGCCCTCGCCTTTTGCCGATGCAGCAGGAGTATCGCCTTCTCGGTGGAAAGATCGGGATAGTCGACGCGCACATGCATCAGGAAACGGTCGAGTTGCGCCTCGGGCAACGGATAGGTCCCTTCCTGCTCGATCGGGTTTTGCGTCGCCATCACCAGGAACAGCTCGGGCAGGTGAAAGGTCTGGCGGCCGACCGTGACCTGACGCTCCCCCATCGCCTCGAGCAACGCCGACTGCACCTTGGCAGGCGCCCGGTTGACCTCGTCGGCGAGTACGAAATTATGGAACACCGGCCCCTTGTCGAAGCGGAAGCTGCCGTCCTGCGGACGGTAGATCTCGGTGCCGGTGAGATCCGCAGGCAGCAGGTCCGGCGTGAACTGGATGCGATGAAAATCGCCTTCGAGGCCAGACGCCAGTGCCTTGACCGCACGGGTCTTGGCCAGCCCCGGCGCACCTTCGACCAGCAGATGGCCGTCCGCGAGCAGCGCAATCAGCAGGCGCTCAACCAGTTCCGCCTGGCCGAGAATCTGCTGCCCGATGTGTTGACGAAGGGCCTCGAACTCACTGCGCACGAATGCCGGTTGTGCCAAACCGTCTGCGATCGCAGCCGCTGACGACTGCCCTTCGGGTTCTTTCATGGGTGTCTGTCTCCTTTCCCTGTTCCGTAGCGCCTGTGACATCGGCAGGAAACAAATTGTTCCACCGACACATGGTGAGGGTATACCGCGATCAATCCGCCTGCCGGAACTCGCTGGGTGACACGCCGGTCCAGCGTTTGAATGCCCTCGAAAAATTTGCCGGCTCCGAAAACCCCAGCACGTAGGTCGCCTCTTTGACTGGCATGCGCTGCTCACCGATGAAACGGACTGCGAGTTCACGCCGCGCCTGGTCGAGCAACCCCGAGTAGGTGGCCCCTTCATCCGCCAGGCGGCGCTGCAGGGTACGTACCGATACGTTCAGCGCACGCGCCACGTCTGCAGCGTCGACACCACCGGATGGCAGGCTTTCGATCAACCGGATGCGCACGCGGTCCGAGAAATTTTCGTCATCGAGTCGCGCCATGTAGTCGGCGACGATGCGTTCATTGTGACGGGCCAGCGCACGGTTGGCCGTCGGCAGCGGCCGTTCGACATCGTCACGCCGAAACACCATTGCATCGCATTCGGCACCGAAACGGATCGGCGCACGAAACAGTGCATAGAACTCCGCCGCACAGGGTGGCTGTGGACGCACAAGCTCTAATGACAGCGGGGCAAAACCCTCACCACAGCTGACCCGGCAGAGGCTGACCAGGGCGGACCACAATGCATCCTGTGACTGGTCCTGCGAACGTCGACGGTACAGCACCCTGCCGACCGAGAGGCGGCATTCGTCACCGGCCAGCGAAAGCTCGAGTTCCATCGCATCAGAAATCGCCCGGAAATAGCGCACCACTCGCGTCAGTGCGTCATACAGGCTGTCGCTGGTCAACCACGCGAATCCGAGCGACTGCAGCGAGGCCGGGCTGAAACAGCGCGCCACACGCAGTCCGATACAGGGATCCGCCGTCAACTCGGTCGCAATGAGCCAGGCATGATCCAGCTTTGCATCGTCAAATCTCGCGCCTGGCTCATTCCATTGCGCGGGGTCGAGGCCTGCCTGACGGAACACCTGCGCGGGATCCAGGCCGTAGGATTCGATCACGCGCCACAGCGTCTGCGAAGCGGTTGTAATCGTCGTGCTGTGACTCATGATCTCGTTGGCACCGCGGGACAACCTCCTGGCGCGCCGGGATTACCGGCCCCTTGCAGCCTGATTCTACGCTGAAGCCTCACTGGCAGAAGAGCCAGGGCCACACTCGGCGTCTGAAGGAGGCCGCAAATGATAAACCAGGATTTCCAGCACCTTCGCGAGCAGCATACCATCGCATCACCGATCGCCTTCGTCGGCATCGGGCTGCACAGCGGCCGGCGTGTGATCTTGCGTATCCTGCCCGCCAAGGCTGACACCGGGATCAGCTTCACCCGGCGCGACCTTCCGGAAGGTGAAAACCGCTTTGTCGCACTGTGGAACAGGGTCGACGGCACCGAGCTCTGTACGACCCTGAGCAACCGGCACGGCCATCGTCTCGCCACGGTGGAACATCTGTTGTCAGCATTCAGTGGGCTGGGTATCGACAATGCGGCCGTGGTGGTCGACGGGCCCGAGGTACCGGTCGTCGACGGCAGTGCCATGCCGTTCGTGTCTGCTTTGATCAATGCCGGTATCCAGCCGCTGGGCGTCGCCCGCGATCTCCTGGTCGTTCGTCGACCGGTGCGCATCCAGCATGGCGAAAGCTGGGCCGAGTTGCTGCCCGACCATACACCGCGCATCACCGTGAGCATCGACTTCCACCAACAGGACATCGGCCTGCAGTGCCTGAGCATGTGCATATCGCCAAACTCGTACGCACGTGAGATCGCGGCCGCGCGCACCTTTGGCTTCGCCGAAAACGTATGGCAACTGCGACGCCGCGGCCTCGCATTGGGCGGATCGGTGAAAAACGCCATCTTGCTGGAAAACGGCCGGGTCGCGAACCTGGAGGGACTGCGCTTTCCCGACGAATTCGTGCGCCACAAGGCCCTGGATGCCATCGGCGACCTTGCATTGGCGCCTGCGCCGATCATCGGGCACTACCGCGCCAACCGGCCGGGTCACCGCCTGAACAACGATTTACTGCGCCTGCTTATGAACGATGAACGAAGCTGGCAACGGGTTGCCGCCGCAGACCTGCTGGATGGCAGAATCAACGGGCTTGACCGGTCCATCATGGGGATGGGACTTCAACTCGACGATGCCACGGATGGCCCGGACCCTTCCCAGGCAATCAGCTGCGAGAAGGCGCCAGCCTGGCGTGAGGTGCTTGATCGCGTACTGGGAAGAACGGGCGACGACACGCAGTAATCATGGCGCCGCAGTGCAAAACGTCTGCACCGCCAGCATGAGTGGCGGTGCAGACAGATTGCGTCACTTCGGGGTGTAGCTGAACTTCTGTCCGCCGACGCTTGCCTCGTACATCAGGCCACCCTTGGCCACAGTGAACACCGCCATGCCCTTGTGGTACTTACCCACGGTGACCGCATCGTTCTTGCCGCCACTGGCGCCGGCGGTGGCACCTGTTGTGGCGGCCGTCGCGCCAGCAGCAGCGGTAATCGCCACCGCCTGCGCCTGGGCACCGAACTCGAAGTTGCCACCGGTGAACTCGCTGAGCGCGCGCTTGTCCTCGAAGAAGACAATCTGGCTGAAAGCCTGTCCGCCCAACTGGAAGCCGATCGTCACCTGCGTCATCGCGGTGTCACCGATATAGTTGCCCTGCTCGAAGACCCGGCCCTTGCCATGCGCGCCGCCTAGACCGATGCCACCCTTACCGATGGTTGGAAAGACTGCATAGCCATAGGCATGACTGAAGAAGGTGCCACTCTCGCCGGCATTCTGGAAGATCTTGACTGTGTCGGCGTAGTCATCCGCCCATGCGTTGACGGCAGGCAGCAACAACAGCGCCATACTCAGGCCGAGGAAACGATTGAGGTTCATACGATTTCTCCTTTGGACCGCTCAAGGGCGGGTGATTGTCAGCACGCGGTCATGACCGCTGTGCC
>Ga0116162_10000716_pt1 | contig 22930 bp, 11 predicted proteins | sample AD_UKC105_MetaG_FD_89875 | JGI IMG/M metagenome (GOLD analysis project Ga0116162, IMG submission 89875) | Active sludge microbial communities of municipal wastewater-treating anaerobic digesters from Hong Kong - AD_UKC105_MetaG | ecosystem: Engineered > Bioreactor > Anaerobic > Digestate...
CGACTTTTTCAACAGCCTCGAAGGCGTGTGATCCAATCCTTAATGCGCCATTCAGCAATCACCCACAACAGGGTTGTGGGTGGCACCCGGCGGCATTCCCACGCGGAGTCTATAAATAGGAGCTTGGGAATGAGTAAAAATGTTTTTATGTGTGCCATGTACAAAGAGCCGTTCTTTGTGCATGCTGCCATTAGTGTATCTTTTATCAACACCCACAACAGAGTTCTACAGACTGGGAACACGGGTTACCGTTCTCCGTCAACATTTTCGATGCAGGGATGATCTCAAAGGTAGCCGAGGTTTTCGAGCCTGCGGCGGATGCTGTCGAGTTCATTGCGGGTGAGTTTGATGCCGCCCTCGACGTTGCCGCTCGATGCCAGATCCCTCAGGACATACACGACGAAGTCGGTGACGGAGTTGAAACCGGTATCCTTGATTATCTCTTTGATATTATTATATAGTACGCGCGGTATCTTTATAGTAACCTTGCTTTCGGAATCGATACTTTTTTTCGGCATATTGCAACTCCTGTGTTCGGACATCCGGCTTCGGCACCTGACCGGAATCTGAATTATAGCATAACCGCCGAAAAAAGCACACTCGTATAAGAGTGCGCGGACACTCCAAAAAGGGCCGGGCCATATATCCCAAAATGACTATTTGGGAGGTCGCGGGTAATGTGATATGCTGTACATATCAATTATCATGACTGGTGAGCGAACGGGTCTGCCGAAAAATGCGTAAACGAGAAGACGTCATACTGAGCAGCGCGAATGATCTCGCTTTTGAGTCTTGCCGCAGAGATTCTTCTGACGTTGCGATTGCCGGGAACGACAAATCGAGGATTTCCCGTGCAGACTTGAACGGGAGAGGCACTAACCGGATGGCGGATAAAAAATCCGGACGGTGTTTCTGCGCTGCGGACCGGGAACCGGGGATTGCTGGAGCTTGGGTGGCATTGATTAATTTTATTAATATTTCTTTTAAAAAAATCAATTTACAACCGCGACTTTATTAATATATAATACACGCAGCCTGAAAACCGGTCCCAGACAATCATCCGGTTTACAGCAAAGTCGCGTTCGGAACGGGGGCTATGAAAAGGTTTAGCGGAATAGGAATGGATCTGAGAAAGCTCGCCGCCGAGCCGGTGTTGCTTTTCACTATCATCGCGCTGTTTGCGCTTCTTGTGCTGTTCATACTTTTCCCGCTTTTCAGGGTGATGGAAACCTGTTTTCTGCGAGACGGCAGGTTTACGCTGGGCGTGCTGATAGACGTCGCAACAAAATCATATAACTATATACCTTTCGTACACAGCGTGACGCTCGGGTTCTGGGTAGCGCTGATCGGAACGGTCGTAGGATATATATTCGCCTATTCGCTGACGCGGATCAGGATGCCGGGGCAGGGATTTTTCCGGGTCGTGGCGACGTTCCCGATAATTTCGCCGCCGTTTGTCGTGGCGATGTCAACCATACTTTTGCTTGGCCGCAACGGAATGGTCACCAACGCGCTGCTCGGGTCGGGGATAGATATATACCGGATGGGTTTCGAGATTTACGGGCTGAACGGGATGGTGCTGGTGGAGACGCTTTCGTATTTTCCGACGGCGTTTCTGCTGCTGCTGGGCGTGCTGGGTGCGATAGATACGTCGATCGAGGAAGCGGCGATGGATCTCGGGGCGTCGCGATGGCGGGTTTTCTGGACGGTTACGTTTCCGCTTTCGCTGCCGGGAGTGGCGGCGTCGATGCTGCTGCTTTTCATCGAGTCGCTCGCCGATTTCGGGACGCCGATGATTCTTTCTGGCAGGTACAACGTGCTGCCGACGCAGGCTTACCTGCTGATCACCGGCGCGTTGCATGACCTGGGCGGCGGCTCGCTGCTTGCGATCATGCTGCTCGTGCCTTCTCTGATCGCGTTCCTGATACAGAAATACTGGCTGGAGAAAAAGTCGTTCGTGACCGTGACGGGCAAGCCGGTCGGCGGCGCGATAAAAGAAGTCGGAGCGCTGACGCGCGCGGGCTTTTTCTCGGCGTGCATGTTTTTCGTGTCGATGATATTCATCCTGTACGGGATGGTGCTGTTCGGGTCGCTGACGAAGCAGTGGGGCGCGGACCATGCGCTGACGTTCGGCAACTATGCCGCGCTGTTCAGCACGGGATCGGATTATTTCAGGGCGATTGTGACATCGCTGAAGATGGCCGCGCTGGCGACGCCGGTGTGCGGGCTGATGGGGATGCTCGTGGCGTTTCTTGTGGTGCGCAAGCGGTTCCCGGGCAAAGGCGTGATGGAGTTCGTGTCGATGCTGACATTCGCGATGCCGGGCACGGTGGTCGGCATCGGCTACATACTTGCGTTTAACGAAAAGCCGATGATGTTTGTCGGCTCGGCGTTCCTGATAGTCATGCTGTTCACGTTCCGCAACATGCCGGTCGGCATCAGGGCGGGGATAGCGAGTCTTCAGCAGATAGATAAATCCATAGAAGAAGCGTCGCTGGACATGGGCGCGTCGAGCGCGCAGACATTTTTCAAGGTGACGCTGCCGCTGATCGCGCCGGCGTTTTTCACCGGGCTGGCATACAGCTTCGTGAAGTGCATGACGGCTATAAGCGCGGTGATATTTCTTTCGACAGGCAACCTGCCGCTGGTGACGATATCGATACTCGACGCGGTGGAGAGCAGCGATTACAGCCAGGCCGCCGCGCTGAGCATGGTCCTGATCGCTTTCGTGGTGGTCGCGCTCGGCGTGATACAGATTCTGGTTCAGTTTATGGGAAGCCGCGGACTGACGGCCCGGAAGAAGGCCTGAGTGTCCGGTCGATTGCAGGCTGGAAACGACAGCTCGTTATGAGGGGGATGATCTGCGGAGAAGCGGACAACCCGGCGGGCGTTTTATATAAATCAACTGACAAGGAAAAACAAGGAGGCTTCTGTTCATGGCAACAAAAAAAGTGGTAAAAAAAGCTGCGCCCAAGAAGTCCGCATCAGGCAAAACAGTCGCGAAGAAAGCCACGAAGAAGGTCGTAAAAAAAGCCGCGCCGAAAAGCGCAGCTAAAAGCACGATAAAAGTATCGCAGAAAAAGACAGCGATCGTAACCGGTGCGTGCGGGTTCGCCGGCAGCCACATGGTTGATCTGCTGGTCGAGAAAGATTACAACGTAATCGCAACGGACCTTGAGAATGCGCCGAGAGAATGGGTCAATCCGTCGGCTAAGTTCATGCCCGCCGATATAACCGATCCGAAATCGCTCGAGCCGCTTTTCGCTAAAAAAGTGGATGTGATTTATCATCCCGCCGCGGTGTTCGATTATGAAGCTCCGTGGGAATTATGCGAGCGCGTCAATGTCGGCGGCACGAAAAACCTCTCGGAGCTCGCGCTGCGCAAGGGCGTGAAGCGCCTGCAGCTTTTCTCCACCGTTTCGGTGTACGGGCATCCCGAGCCGGACGAACTTCCGGTCAGGGAAGACAACCCGATGCGACCCGGAACAAACTACGAACGCTCGAAACTCATGCAGGAAGAAGTCGGGCTGGAATACCTTGAAAAAGGGCTCGAAATGTCGATCGTGAGGCCGACCCCGGTTTACGGGCCGCGCAACATGTACGGCGTTGCCACCATTCTTTTCCTGCTCGCCAAGTTCCCCATCCTGCCGTTCCCGGTCAACATGGACGGATACATGGTGGGCGTGCATATCCGCGACGTTGTGCAGGCCGCGCTTTTCCTCGAAGACAAGGAAGAGGCGATCGGGCAGGCGTTCAATCTCGCCGACAACAGCCGGTACACGCTTCGCGAGTTCGTGGAATTCGTTTGCCCGCTGATGGGAGTTCACATCCTGCCGGTGTTCATCCCGCAGGAACTTCTCTTCCGGGCCGCGGACCATCTGGCGGATGCGTCGAAATCCGTTTCCAAGGTAATGGGAACCAGGCCTTTTGTAGAGAAGGATATGGTGTATTACCTCAAGGCGATATACACTTTCAGCAACGAGAAGCTGCGGAAACTCGGATATGAGTTCGAGTACCCGGATATGCTCGAAGGCGCGAAAGAGACGATCGAATGGTACAAGGAGAACGGATACCTGGATAGGAGAGATCTCTGGCACAAAGCGCTTTTTGGAAAAACAAGAGTGTGATATAGTTTTTTATAGAGTAGAATAAGTGCGGCGCGCGAGCGCCGCACTTTATCCGGCCCGCCGGAAAGTAAAGCCCGAGAAAGAGGGATCCTGATATGGCCGTCCCCGGAGTTGAACTGAGAAACATCACAAAGATATTCGAGGATCCGCAGAAACGTGCGGTGGTTGCGGTAGACGATGTGTCGTTCGGAGTGGAAAAGGGCGAACTGGTGACGCTGCTCGGGCCGTCGGGCTGCGGGAAAACGACGATTCTCAGGATGATAGGCGGGTTCGAAATCCAGACCGAGGGCCAGGTTTTCATCGACAGCAAATCGGTCGGGATGCTGCCGCCGAACCGGCGGAACACGTCGATGGTGTTCCAGAGTTACGCGCTGTTTCCGCACATGTCTCTTTTCAACAACGTCGCGTACGGACTGAAGCTGAAGAAAAAAAGCAAAGATGAAATCGCGAAAAAAGTTAAGGAAATGTTCAGGGTGGTCGGTCTGGAGGGCATGGAAGACAGGTCGGCGGGCCAGATTTCCGGAGGGCAGCAGCAGAGGGTCGCGCTGGCGCGCGCGCTGGTCAACGAGCCGTCGGTGCTGCTTTTCGACGAGCCGCTCAGCAACCTCGACGCAAAGCTGCGCGTGCAGATGCGCGATGAAATCAGGCGGCTCCAGAAGAAGCTCGGAATAACGAGCATTTATGTCACCCACGACCAGGAAGAAGCCGTCTGCGTATCGGACCGGATCGTGGTCATGAACGATGGAATCGTGGAACAGATAGGAAGCCCGCGCGAGATTTACGAGAGGCCGACGACGCGGTTCGTGGCGGGATTTTTCGGCAAGGTGAATTTCGTGCCCGTTAAGGTGAAGCAGGAAACGGGAACGAATATCCTTGTAGATATGCTCGGCAAGGAATTCCTCATAAAGCAGCCCGGGTTCAGGGCGAAAGGCGATGGCCGGATCGAGGCCGTGCTGAGGCCCGAGGCGGTTGTGATCCGGGAGAACGGAAACGGTATCCCCGCAAAGGTTGCCCGCGCGGTTTACATGGGCAACAGCGTGGACTACGACATGGTGATCGGGGAACAGCGGATTCTCGTTTCGGTTCCCAACCCGAAGGTCACCGGCAGCGTGCCCGAGGGCAGCGAAGTGATGCTGGATGTCGATCCCGCCGCGCTGCACCTGCTTACGGTTTAACCCGGATTTCTCACAGAGAAATCCGGAAAATCGCGACAAGGCCAATCCTGCTGCGACGGGTGACATGCACAAGCTTCGCTCTGTGCATGGATCAGCCGCAACAGTATGCTCCCTCACCACTCACTTGCTGTTCCTTGTATTATCAGACTTATCACAATTTTTAACCTGCGCTGGTGAGAAATGCAGGTTAGTTGCTTGTTAAAAAACATTAGAGTGTCTTTTGTTCTGTAATTGCGAGGAGGGAGCCGGGCCTGTCGACCGGCGACCGACGCGGCAATCCCGCCCATGCGGATAGTCAGTCCGCATACCTGTTGTCATCACCAGTCCCGCTGTCATCCTGAGCAACGCGAAGGATCTCGCTTTTGGACCTTATTACAGAGATTCTTCGGTCGCTTTGCTTACTCGGAATGACAGAATGGTTTTTTAACAGACTCGAAATCGCGGGTTGCGGAATGTTGTTGCGCGGCGGGCGGGTATGGATGTAAATTTGGAATGTGGTTTTTCTGCGATACATCGATTGCGGGGTGCGCGGTATGCGAAAGGTAGTTCTGATGATGTCGGTTATGGCGGCGCTGCTGGTGGTTGTTTCCGGGCGCGGGGTCTGCGGGGAGCATGTTTTCAAAATGGAGAAGGACGATTACAGTTTCGGCGCGAACGTGAAGGATGCGGCTGATTTCCGGGAGTGGCGAAGGCGGGTCGTGATGTTCTACCGCAAGACGATCCGGATAAAGCCGGATTACGTGGCGCTGCCGCTGGATACCGGGTACACGGAAGAGCTGGATATCGGCGGGGGCGTGACGCGATACCGGGTCGAGTACAACACGACGGACAAGCTCAGGATACCGGCGTATCTTTTCGTTCCGCGCACGCAGGGCCGGGTTCCGGTTGTGATAGTCTATCACGGCCACGGCGCGGGCAAGATAGCGGCGGCGGAGGGGGAAGGGACGAACGAGAACGCGCTCGCGAGGTATCTCTCGACGAAGCTTGGCTATGTTGTGCTTGCGCCGGACGCGAGGTCGTTCGGCGAGTTCGATATCCCGGGGGTGCCGGGTCATGCGGATTATTACTTCAGGCTGATACTCGAAAAGAAGCTGTACATGGCGAAGCTGATGGAGGACAGTTACCAGGATCTGGAGTTCCTGCGCGGAGTGGAGCAGGCGGACATGGAGCGGCTGGGCGCGGCGGGGATAAGCATGGGCAGTTGGCGGACGCTGAACACGACGGTGCTGCACGATGAGATCGACGCGGCGGTTGTCAGCGGGCTGTTTATCCCGTGGGACTACCTGTTTTCGGGCGCGCATTGCAGGTGTCAGCATATTTCGAAACTGGCCGGAAAGATGTCGATGGAGGATTTCGCGGCGACGGTGTTCCCGCGCGACCTGATGATCCAGTGGGGGCAGGCAGACAGGTTCTACAAGCAGGATGCGGAAGGTCTCGTCTCGCGCACGAAAGCGATAGCGGAGTTTCTCGGGTACGGCGATCATTTCGTGGTGGACAGGCATGAGGGGATGGGGCACATGTTTTCGAACGAGGAGATAGCGGGCTTTTTCCACGCGCGGTTCGGAGACGGCGCGTGGTCGCCCGTGGACGGCAATTAGCCCGGATTTCTCACAGAGAAATCCGGAAAACCGCGATAAGGCCAATCCTGCTGCGTCACAGCGGCGATTCGGGATCGGTCACAAACGCAATAGTATGCTCCCTCACCACTCACTTGCTGTTCCTTGCATTATCAGCCTTATCACGATTTTTAACCTGCGCTGGTGAGAAATGCAGGTTAGGTTGCGTATAGTCAAAACCCGGCACACGGGTATTGCGGAAATTATGTTATGCGGACCGGGTTGATAAAAATATTTTTAAAAAACCGTCAAAAAACCTCGAATCTGGCGTAAAATTTAATAAATATCACTATTTATTAAAAGGTGTGTTATGAAAGATTTATCCGTTGAAACAAACCCGATACGCAATGGCGTAAAATTGCGGCTGAACGGGGAGTTGCAGTTTATAGACGCCAAGGATTTCATGCATGTGATACCGGCCCAGGTTCGCAACAGGGGCCGCTACGTGGTGCTTGATATGAAGGATCTTGATTTCATTGATTCCGCAGGGCTGGGAGCCGTTCTTTTTGTGACGGAGGCATGCCGGATGCAAAGCCAGGTGGTTCAGGTTGCAAATCCGAATCTCCAGGTTTTGACCTCTCTGAAATCGATCCACAACGTGGGTAATTTCGAGATAATAGAGAGCACGTAAAACAACAGGGTTTAGACACTTCTTTTACGCAAAAAATCCATATTTCAAACTGTTTTTTGCTTGTTTTTAATTCTGCTTTTTTGGTGTTAAGTTAGTAAGTAATCTAACTTGGCAGGCACCTTTGTTGAGATGAGCTTTAACTCGTTTGAATTCGTTGTTTTCTTCCCGCTTGTTGTCTTGATTTATTTTTGCATGCCCGCAAAATGGCGGAATCTCATGTTGCTTGCCGCCAGCTATTATTTCTACATGTGCTGGAAGGCCGAGTATATATTCCTGATAGTTATTTCCACCATTATCGATTATGCGGTCGGTTTGCGTATCGGCGGGGAAGCTGATGCGAAAACCCGGAAATCTCTGCTTCTGGTGAGCCTCGTTGCGAACCTCGGCTTGCTGTTCATTTTCAAATATGCGAATTTCTTCAGTGATTCGGCGCGGGAAGTTCTGAACTCGCTCAACATTTTTTATGGCGTGCCGCACTTCAATCTTCTCCTGCCGGTCGGGATATCTTTTTACACTTTTCAGACGCTGAGCTACACGATAGATGTGTACAGGGGCAAAAAGAAGCCGGAAAAGAGCCTGCTCATATTCGCTCTTTACGTATCGTTTTTCCCGCAGCTCGTGGCCGGCCCGATAGAACGGTCCACGAGGCTGATTCCGCAGTTCCACAGGGTGAATCGATTCGATATGCAGCGGTTTATCGACGGTTCGCAACTGATGCTCTGGGGGTTTTACAAAAAGATAGTGATATCCGACAGGCTGGCGGAATTCGTCGATACGGTATACGGCGCGCCGACCGAGTTCAGCGGGATACCGCTCATCATGGCGACGGTCATGTTCGGGTTCCAGATTTACTGTGATTTTTCGGGCTATTCCGACATAGCGATCGGGGCCGCGCGGATACTCGGGTATGACCTGATGAATAATTTCAACCATCCGTATTTCTCCGTGACGGTGCCGGATTACTGGCGCAGGTGGCATATCTCGCTATCGTCGTGGATAAAGGATTATCTTTACATTCCGCTGGGGGGCAACAGGGTTTCACGGTGGCGTTATTATTTTAACCTGTTTTTTATTTTCCTGGTCTGCGGGTTGTGGCATGGCGCGAGCTGGATGCTTGTACTGTGGGGCGGGTTGCACGGCCTGTACATGGTGGGAGGGGCGGCGACGCGCGGCGTGCGTTCGAGGCTTAGGCAAGAGTTTCATGCCGAAAGGTTCAGCGGCGTACTGAAGTTTGCCGGCATAGCCTGCACTTTCTCGCTGGTGACGTTTTCCTGGGTGCTGTTCAGGGGCGAGTCGATCGGTGATTCGTATTACATAGCGACGCATCTGTTTTCCGGGCTTCCGTCGATTTCCGATCTAGCAAATCTGGGGAGCGGAGGCAATGTGCTCGGGCTGGCGGGGATTCGCTGCTATTCGATCAGGTACCTGCTGGTTGTGGTTATAAACGTTCTTTTCATGGAATTTGTACACATCCTGGACAGGCCGAAGGGGACTCGCAGGCTGTTGAACGGAAGGCCCGCGCTTCTGAGGTGGCCGGCGTTCATCTACATGTTCTGGTCGATAGTTTTCCTGGGTCATTATGGCTATACGGAATTCATATATTTTCAATTCTGAGGTGACGGTTTGCAGCAAAAACTGATGAAAAAACTTCTTCTTTTCCTCGCGATCAATATGGCGATATTCATGGTCTGTGAGGTTGCGCTGCGGGCGAACGCGCGAGATATGTTCCACCACGAGAGATTCCTTGAACTTTCGGTAAGGAATTTTGAGAAACGAGCATCTGATATCGACATGCTGTTTCTTGGTGACTCGCGGGTATATTACGGTGTCAACCCGGATGGCATTCATGCCGGGGATTATAAGGCGCATAATTTCGCCTATCCGCTGGAGCCGAGCCAGACGACTTATTACAAGCTGAAATATTACCTCGACCGCAACATGTTGCCCGATCTGGATATGGTGCTGCTTCAACTCAGGTATGATGAATTGCCCGGGCGTATCAATCAGAAAGGCAAATATCAGCTTATGTTGAGCCATAATTATTACAGGTTCTACAGGTTCGGGGAGATTTTAAGAAACAACGGGCCGAAAAAGGCGCTCATGGCATTTCTGAATGGTAATTCTTATGTTATCAGGTTGCATAAGGATATCTTCAAAGCGGTGTCGGCGGGATGGAGCGTGAGGGAGAAATTGCAGGAAAACGGATACAGCAGGCGCGATTACTACAACTCCGGACGGAATTTTGATGAAGAGGAAACGGAGCGGGTTTTGAGGATAGAATCGAAGGAGTGGCTCGAACTCGCGGAAGCCGCGCTGGAGAGTGATCATAACAAAAACGGTTTGTTTTATACGAAGATGGTTAAAATGCTTAAATCGCGAGGGGTTAAAGTATTTTTCTTACATATTCCGGAATACTGGGAAACGGAGGGTTTTTCAGAGAGGCTGGATGTGAAACTTGCTGAAATGGCACAAAAGTTTGTCCCCGGAACACCGGTGTGGAGTTATGATTACGATCATAAAATATGGGATGATATAAAGTTATTTTCCGATATCGGGCATCTCAACCACGACGGTTCCGAAGTGCTGGGAGAGTTGATAACAGAAGACCTGATTTCATGGATGGAAGATGAAGAAAATGACAATCGGAAAGCTCATGTGGGTATGAAATAGAATGAAGCCCGGCATTTTTTCAAGTTCCTGTCGGCTTTGCTTTAAAAGGTTTTAAATGGTATCATTTAAATGATCGTCGTTTGCGGCGTGAAGTATATTTATAACACTATTAGAACGGGGGAAAACCCCGAAAAAATTTAACAGGGCCGAGACTGCCGGAGTTGACCTGCGCGGGTTGAGAGAAGGGGAATATCAGATGACCGGTCCGGGGCCTCGTAGCAGATCCCGGTCATAGCAGGTGGTTTTGTGCGGAGCGGCGTGAGGAAAATCATCGGTGGTTTCCCGGGCGTTGCATGGAAAAGAGTCTCGGCCCTGATTTTTTTTGTCCTTCTGCCGGTTTTTGCGGCGGCGGAAACTGCTTCATTCACGTTCCAGCCGGGCTGGAACATCGTTTCCTTCGATTTTACTTCAGAAGAAATATTCAGCAAAGCCGGTGGGTTCGGCGTAACGATAGTCGGGTTTTCAAACGGTGAATACAACTTTGATGCCGGGGGTCCTGCTGCTGGAGCGGGGTACTGGGCGTACTCGACGGGCGAGGTTGTGGTTTCCGTTGACGATGCGGAACCGAACAGCGCCGATTTTTATGATGTAGCACTGATCGAGGGCTGGAACCTGATCGGAAATCCATACGATATCCCTGTTTTATGCAGTGGTTTTTTAATTGACGGCGTTTCAATATGCGAATCGGTCATATATGAAGGCGGCGCGTATGATTTCTGCAATGGGTTGTATGGTGAAAAGGGGGTGCTCGAAGCTCGGAAAGGTTATTGTGTCAGGGTTTCGCAGGACAGCACTCTGCGGATAGTGCCTTCCGAGGTCGAGATGACCGTCGAGGTGGCTGTTGATCCGGTGGAGGGGTATCTCGAAGGCGGCGAGTTCAGTTCGGAGGTCGAATGTGTGTTGAGCGGCTGGCCGGTTGAAGAGGTTCAGCTCGTTGAAGCGAGATGCGCCGATACCGCGGGCTGGCTGGATGTGACGGCGACGCTCGACACAACCTGCGTGTATGAAGAGACCGGGGAATTCACGCCGGCATGCCGCGTGAACGAGTCCATAACCCGGAGCGCGACCGCGCCGGTTGTTGTGATCAACAGGTATCCGGTAGCCGAGATAACCGAGCCGATTGAAGATTTGACGGTAGGATGCGGTACGCTGCTGGTTTTCGAGGGAACGGGTACCGACCCCGACGAGGGTGTGCTGGACGGCTCCGCGCTGGTATGGTCGTCGAGTATTGACGGCGGGATCGGGCAGGGGGCTTACCTTGAAATAGGCAGCCTGAATACAGGGTCTCATGAGATAATGCTGACCGTGACGGACTCCGGCGGATTGCAGGCTTCGGATTCGATTAAGGTCACCGTCACCAACAACGTCCCGGTCGCAGAAATATCATCGCCGGAGACGGGATCGTCTTTCTCCTTCGGCAGTTCGATATCGTTCGTCGGGGCCGGGACGGACCCGGAGGAGGGCGCGCTTTCAGGGGACTTGCTTGTATGGGAATCGGATATCGACGGCCTGATAGGAACGGGGACTTTGTTCGAGACCGTCGCGCTTTCGGGCGGCGAACATGTCGTGACGCTTACGGTTACGGATTCCTACGGGTTGTGGGATGCCGCGAGTATTTCCTTGACTGTTACGAACACGCCGCCGGAGGTTGAGATAACGGCGCCGCTGGATGACGAAACCTTTTCATGCGGTTCGGTTGTGAGCTTCGAGGGAACAGGTACCGATGCTGAAGAAGGCGTGCTTTCGGGCGACGCGCTGCAATGGGTTTCCGACATCGACGGGCTGTTGGGCGGCGGATCGAGTCTTGATGTTGACTATCTGTCGGTCGGTGCCCATCTTGTCACGCTGACCGCGACGGACGGTTGCGGGGCGGCGGCTTCGGATTCTGTAATTATAGAAATTGCAAACACGCCGCCGGTTCCATTTATAAGTTCACCGGAAGATGGCGCATCGGAATATTACGGAACTTCCGTGACGTTTTCCGGCGGCGCGAACGATGCGGAGGAGGGTGAACTGACGGGCGATTCGCTTGTCTGGTCGTCGGACGTTGACGGGTGGCTCGGGTCCGGCGCCTCGGCAGGAGTTTCAACATTATCGGTAGGGGACCATATAATTACATTGACAGCCGTGGACAGTTATGGAGGCACGGCGCAGGCGGGAGTGACGCTGCATGTGCTGAACAATCCGCCTGTTGTTCAAATAGATTCTCCGGAAGACGGATCGGAATTCACGACAAATGATGTTATAACGTTTGCCGGCACGGCAACGGATATCGAGGATGGTACGGTCAGCGGCGGAAGCCTTGTGTGGGAATCGGATATCGACGGCTCGCTGGGCAGCGGCGGGACGCTCGACATGGTTTATCTCAGCCAGGGGAATCACACGATAACGCTGACGGCGACTGATTCGGACGGCGGCACCGGCAGCGATTCCGTAACGGTGAGTGTCGAAAGCCCGCCGACGAGCACGAAAAGAATTGTAATCGTGGAAGATTTGATACAGGCGGGATGCAGCGCTTGCGCTTATTACACCCCTTATCTTGAGGACTATATGGATAACGCCGGAACGGACCGGGCGCTGCTTGTCCAGTTCCGCTGGGAGGTTTCGAGCGAGTGGACCACCGAGACGCAGGACAGGTTCCATTTTTATGGCTGCACGTCAACGCCGACGGTCTACGGAAACGGCGCATATATGTTCCACGGGGCTGATTCCACGGGTTGTTCATATTATCTCGACCCGCTGCTTGACCAGACGACGCCGGTTTTCATGACGGTCGTCAAAACCGTGAATACCGGCAATGTGCAGGCGAGCGTGACGGTTTCGAACCACAGCACGAACGCGATGTCGAATTTCGATGTATATGCAGTTGTCGTGGAAGACCGGGACGTGACGGGTTTTCAGTCTGTTGTGAGGGATGTAATGCCGGTTGAACACGAGGATTATATCGGCGCATGGCAGGAGGAAACGTACAATTTCACATCTGATTCGATAAGTAATCTCGGGTCATACCCGGTTTATGTGATTGCATGGATACAAAGCAGTATTGAAAGGGAGATTCTACAGTCGGCAAAAAATTGACCATGTAGACATTCAGAAATGTAACTTATATCACATATTATATCTGAATTATTCAATGAAATTATTATGTTAAGTATGTTAAAATATATAAATGCGAATAATTGATTTTATCAGGGGTGCATAAATGAATAAAAGATCATTAACGGTATTAATATCCGGATTCCTGGTAGTTCTGTTGCTGAGCGTGGGTCAGGCGGCTCCGAAGATAGACACGCTTGCGACGCTTAGCGGGATATCGGGGGATGTCCTTGTGCAGAAAGGCGGCGCGGGCGACTGGTTGAGCGCCGGCGAAGGCGAACTGGTGAAAACCGGAGACGTGGTGAAGACCGGCGCGAAGTCGGGCTGCGTCATCACGTGGAGCCAGGGCAATGTAGTAAAGCTCTCGCCGTTCAGCATGATGAGGATAGACAGGCTCGAAAAGAACCCGGCGGCACGTGCCGAGAGTTCCGAGCTGAACCTCTGGACGGGCAAGATGCACGCGAAAGCGAAAAAGCTGTCCGATCAGAATTCGAATTTCGAGATTCGGACCCCGACGGCGATAGCGGGCGTGCGCGGAACCAAGCTGTCTGTCGAAGTCGGTGCGGACGAGAGCACGAACGTACAGTGCTTCACCGGTGAAGTGCTGGTCAAAGGCCGGGCGGGCGGCGAGGTCACGCTCAGGGACAAGCAGAAGACAACCGTGAGCAAGGATCAGGCCCCGACCGATCCGAGCGGGATGGACCAGGAGGACGAGCAGGATTTCGAGCAGGTAGAGGAGATAGCCGATGCGACACTGGATATCATGCAGCCGGTCGGCAACCTCGAGACGGATAAGTCTCCTGTAACGGTTAAGGGGAAAACGGACCCCGGCAACACTATCACGGTCAACGCGAAACTCGTGACGGCTGGAAGCGACGGCACGTTCGAGGCGAGCGTGGGCCTGAATGAAGGGGTCAACCAGATAAAAATTGAAGCTGTCAATAAAAACGGCAAGTCCATAACGAAAACAAGGGTAATAAAATACAGGCCCCCGGCGCCTGCCGCAGAAGGGACGATTCCCGGCGAAGAGGCTGCCGGAGCTATAGAACTGTCGATATCCACGCCGAGAGACGGGCTTGTAACGCGGGATGCTGCAACCACGGTATCAGGGAGCGTTACTCCCGGGGCGGAGGTTTCGGCTAACGGGATTGTGGTACAGATTCCGGAGGGCGCAGGCCAGTTCAACGCATCTGTGAATCTTATCGAAGGTGAAAACATTATAACCGTGACGGCGAGGAAAGACAGCGCGTCGCAGTCGATGACAAGGACGGTTTACAAAGACACGACCGCGCCGATGCTGATAATCAACCAGCCGGGCGCGAGCTTCGGGCTTGACAGCGGCGTGTGTATGCTCGCCGGCGACGGGATTCAGTGCAGCATAATCGGGCAGACCGAATTCGACGCCGCGCTGACGATAAACGGGATGAGGTACACGGTGGAGGCCGACGGGAGTTTCCAGCAGACTGTTATGCTTACATACGATCAGACAACGATTGATATAGCGTCAACGGATGCGATGGGAAACAGGGCCAATGCGATCCTGACGAGGGTAATCGACAGGGCTAAGGTCGGTTATGTTGAAGTAAGCGTCAGCCCGGGCGCGATAACAGCCGACGGGCAGAGTTCAGCGGCCGTTACGGTGACGACGCTGAACCTGCTCCGGGAGCCGGTTGATGCCGTGGTTACACTGAGCGCGACCGGGGGCGGTTATTTCTCGAACAGCGCATCAAGCGTTACTGTGCAGACCGCAGGCGGAACCGGCAGCGAGGTTTTCCGGGCCGGAACCGGCTCGATCACGAGTTCTGTCACGATAACAGCGACCGGCGGCGGGCTTTCGGGCACGACTGTTCTTATCCTGAACCCGGACAGGCCGCCTGCGCCCGGAACTGATAACTAAAAAATTAATCGAACTAAAGCTTACGCATATCGACCGGAGGTTATGGGAGTGAAAATCAAGAGTGCCATTCTTACAGCAGTGATAATAATGTTGGTTGCGGTGACATCGGTACTGGCGCAGGGCAGCGAAGCGGACAGGCTGAAAGATGAAATGGGGATGAAGAGGTTGCAGGTAATATATCCTGAATCGGGTTCGACGGTTGAAGAGAACAACCCGATGATAGCGATCGGGGCATCGCAGCTCGAAACGCCGATGGACCCGAAGACGGTTGTGATAATGCTCGACGGTGCAGAGGTTACCGAGAGCGCCGAGGTTACACCCGCGTATATAGTGTACCAGCCGCTGACGCCGCTGACGGCGGGCATGCACGAAGTGTATGTGACGGCGAAAGATGTGAATAAAAACAGTATCGAGGCGCTCGGCTGGAACTTTTATGTAGGCGGCGCTCAAGCCGCTGTTTCCGCTGTGGCTGAAGAGGCGGAAAAGGACAACACGACCGGAAGGCTCGAAGTTTCCTATGATTATGTCGCGGCGGATTATGAAGAGCAGTCGGCTATTGATGTGTCGGACCTGTTCAGGGAGAAGGAAGGCTCGAAGCTTAACGCCGATCTTTCTTTCAACAATATATCGGAGGGCAGAACTATAATCGGCTCGTATCATCGCGAGACGCAATACTATTCGGATATCGAGATAGACAAGGCGCGGATGAATTATTACGACGACAATTTCGAGGCGACCGCCGGTAATTTCTGGTTCAGGACATCCGATCTGACGGTAACCGGGACCGAGCTTGCCGGACTTATGATCGATAAGGAAGTCGGGAACTGGGATTTGAAGGCGTTCAGTGGAAGGTCGCAGGATCCGAGCACGAGCGGAACGTTCAAGCAGGTCACGAGCGGTATCGAGACGGCTTACAACTGGTCGAAGGACAACAGGACGTCGGTCGTGATGCTGATGGCGGACGAGCAGGACGACGCGGTTTTCGGCCTGAACTCCGACCCGGCGAAAGACCGCATTGTGAGCGTGCGGCACGAGAATAAATTCAAGGGTTTCAACACGAATCTGGAACTTGCGCGCAACTACCGTCGCAGCGGCAATGAGGCTTACACGCACAACGAGGCGGCCAAGCTGGACATGAGCGGAAAGATCGGCAGGGCGAGCGGAAAAGCATCGGTCTACAGGATCGGCGACGGGTTTCTGCCGGTTGCCGAGGGCAGCGCGAAGTTCCTGAAATCAAACAGACATGGTTATCTGATGAACGGGAATTACATGCTGACACAGATGATAAATTTCGGTGGAGAGTATGAGCAGTATGATGAGTTCGACAAGGAAGCCGGCGAAAACCCGATAAAAAGAGGCAACGCTTATGTGAACATCGGCCTGACGCAAAGGGCGCGGATGTCGTATCGCAAGGCCAAGCTGACAAGGACCGGCACAGTGTCGGAAAGCGATGCTGTGAACGCGACGTTTACGCTGCCTTCGACAAACATATTCGCCGAGACGCGGATAACCGTAGGCTGGCAGGATATAGATTACAATACCTCGCTTGTGCAGAGCAACACGGAGGTCTGGGTCGGCTCTCTGAACACGGCATATAAAGATATACTCACGGTTTCGCTGAGTCACAGCCTGAGCGAGACCGAGGATGCGATCAACGCGACAGGAACTGACAATAAGAACACGATGCTGGGGCTGAGCTGGAACATAATCCCGTTCAAGCTGATGTGGATGGGCAGCTACCAGATGATGGACAACAGCGGGAACAATGTGGACAACGAGGAAGAACGCGCAAAAGCAACTGTGAAATACGTTTTGAACGACGTTTATACATTGAATATGGGTCTTGAATGGGTTGATTATTCTGACGAGATCAGCAGTGCGACCAGCTATGAGCAGGGAATATCGAGGCTGGGCGTGGAAGTGAGATTTTAAGGGCGGCTGAGAAACCGCCTGTTTTTAATTATTAACACAACATTGTATTGGGGGATGTCGCAATGCAAATGAGTAAAAATATAAGAACCGTTAAAATGAGTTCAACGGTGTTGTTGCTGGCAATGCTGTTCATAGCGGTAACCGGGACTGTTGCCGTGGCAGGTTCGGTTCAGGGCGATCCGGGCGGTATTTCGGTGGCGACGCTGAATGAAATCGGCGACACGCTTAACGGACTGACTCTGTCGTATGTATGTGACGGCACGGTCGCAACCTGCGTGGACGGCGATGCTTGCGACGATGACGGACTGGTCGATGGTTTCATTAATATAACCATGACGACGGTCGGCGCGAGCAGTTCAGGCTGCGATACCGAGTCCGAGTCTTTTTCGGCATATCTTGAGGTGGAAGGTTATGTAACCCAGGATCTCAATATCAATTCCGGTATTTATCTCATAGGTTCGGGTAACACGGCGACGTCTGCAATCCAGTTTTCGTATACGTTGAATTCGATCTCGGCCGAGGGCACCAATACGGATCTTACTACGATTGCGAATACGGTTCTCATGGGTGACGATACGGGAGAGGTGTCGTGTACATATTATTCCGGTGCATGGTATTGCCCGGTGCCTCTCATGTACAGCGATGGAACGATGATCGCTAATATTGATGTTGACGGATTTGTGCAGCAGGATTATTCGACCAATGAACCGTCGAACAGGGTTTCCGCCACCGATTCACAGGTAAGCGATTCAGTAAATGTTTTATATGGATTCAAACTGGACAGCGTTGAAAACGAAACGGGCGGTGCGATAACATTTTATGGAAGTGAGACGATCGAGCTTTTTACCGATGCTTCGTGTACGACGCCGGCAAGCTTTATTGAAAACCCGACCTACAGCGGCACATATTCCGCATGGTACGGAAAAATCAACGACGGAACATATTACACCAAATTGGGAAGGGAAGGTATGGTTTCGTCATGTGACACGACTTCGATAACTTTTGATGGTACGACCCAGCAGATTCCTACATTTACCCAGGCCGATGGTGACGGCCTGCAGTACGGAGTCAAGCTCGTAGTGAATGATGAACTGGGCAACCCGGTGACGATAAATCCCTCGGATTTCATGATTATTTCCACAAGCGGGGATAATGCGGTCGGCAATGAATTGTATCTTGCGCCAATGTTGGCCGGTGAACTGATATCTTATGTGACGGGATTCCTGTCGATAGATACATCCACAGCCGACACTCAGTTGGCATACGTTCAGTTCGCGAGCACGTCGCAGACTGTCATTACACTGTCGGGGACAACACCCTGTGATTCGGGCGCTGAGGTGACGGCGGGTTCTTCCGTAACATGTAAAGGTTTGGTTTATACGGTTAATTCCTCTGTCTATGACGAGAACCTGAACAAGGTCAGCGGCGCTACAGTGATGGCTAACAGTTCCACTGTGTCCTGCGTGGAAAATGGAACCACAGGTGATTATTACTGCCCGGTCCCGACAGCCAGTTCGTCGGATGTGGTTATCGAGAAAAATGGTTTTGTCTCGATGTCGCTGGGGACTGCCGGCACTACAACCAATGCTGTAGTAACTTCGAATCCCGCAACCGGGATGCAGTACCAGATCAAGTTCGCGACCGGCGCGATGATGTTCAGTGATATCTACGGTAATGACCTTTCGCTTGATGGAACGGAGGTTGTGACTGTCTGCACCGCGGTGGACTGTTCTGCTACAGAAACTCCGGATGAAATAAATTACGTATCCGGCGCATGGTACATCGCACCGGCAACGCAGGGTAACAAATACATCCAGGTCCACAAGTCGGGATACGTTGACCAGATAGATTCAGGAGCCATCGTAGTATCTGCGTCAGGTCCGCAGGTATCCCCCAATTTCTACGGCGGCGAGAGCGACGCGCTACAGTATATTTTGAATGTCGGCACTCTCGAAGATACGTTCGGGAATACGATTACGCAGTCTGCTGCCCACTCGGTCGAGGTATATACGGATTCCGAATGTATGGTGGCCGCAACAAATTCAACAGCAGCTTTCTCCGGCAGCGACTGGAATATGAAGCCCGAGAACGGCGATATAACCTATTACATTAAATACATCCCCGGGGTGACTACGGGATATGCCTCGGTGTGTCACTCGGGTGTTGCCGCAGACAGCGCATCGGGTTCGCAGGCTTCCGCGCAGTTCACAGGTACCGACGGCGTGCCCTGGGCGATCAGGGTAAGCGAAGTCCAGGATCAGTTCATGGATATTCTCTCTCAGGACGGAACTGAAACCGTTGATGTTTATCTTGACTCGTCATGTACCGCTTCGGCCACGAACGGCAGTGTATACTACGATGCTGTTAAAGCGGAATGGTATATGAAGCCTGAAGACGGCGCGATGACCTATTACGTGAAGTATTACGAAGGCTCGTATTCGGGATATGTCTTGAGATGTCATTCCGGGGTTCTTTTCGACGGTTCGGAGCAGGCGGCGGCCAGCTTTACTTCAGACGACTCGCTGGACTGGCTGCTTGGTGTTCAGACGGTTCGCGATGAGTTCGGCGGGTCGCTGACCCAGCAGGCCATAGATTCGGTTTATATCTATAAGGACAGCGCATGCACGATACTGGCTACTTCTGCAAACGAATATTTCGATTCGGCATCGAGCCTGTGGTATGCGCGGCCTACAGACGGCGATTCGGCTTACTACGCAAAATATATCAAAACAGGGTATGTGGACAAGTGCCAGGTCTCCGGCGTCACAGGTACGAGCAGCGTGATGCAGGCCGCCATTAATTTTCTCGACGGGAACGGCGACGGGTTGGAATGGCTGATAAAAGTAGCCACTCTCAGTGACGAGTTCGGGAACGCAATCGTTCAGGATTCGGGCGACACGGTCGGGGTTTACACCGATTCGTCGTGTACGGTGCCGGCGAATGACTCGAATCTTTATTTCTATACGGATTCCTGGTATGCGAGGCCGACAAACGGAAATATCACATATTACACCAAGTACAGTATCGGCGCGGGCAGCGGTTATGTGGATCAGTGCAGTGACGGTATAGTGGCAAATGCGGCGGTCGGAAAAGCTAACGAGTCATTCGACGGAACGGACGGCATTAAATGGCTGATGAAGTTCGGAACTGTCGAGGATGAGTTCGGCAACACGCTCACGCAACTTGCGGGTGATGCCGTCACCGTTTACACGGACAGCACATGTACGACGGCGGCAACAGGAGCGAGCGTGTATTTCGCCCCGGTTGCAGGCGCATGGTACGGGCGCCCGCAGGATGGAAATATTACATACTACGTGAAATACAGCAAAGGGTCCACGGAGGGATATGTAGACGTTTGTCATTCCACAGGCGCTGTCGGTGATAACAGCACACAGACGACGGTCGATTTTCTTCAATCCAACGGCGACGGGATGTCCTGGATGTTCAAGATCGGGACGGTCGAGGACCAGTTCGGCAATTCCGTTTTGCAGGAAATGGGCGACACCGTTACTGTGTGGACCACGGCGGACTGCTCCACCACTCCGGCGACAACGCCGGGCGTTTACTATGATGCAGTGACGAGCGCCTGGTATGCGAAACCCGGCGATGGATTGACCGCATATTATTTTCATTATTCCAAACCCGGTTACGTGGATATGTGCCAGAGCGCAGGTATGACGGGAGACCTTTCGGCGCAGGGCGAGTTTTCGTTTACCGGGAGCTATGCTTTTAACTGGCTTCTGCAATATGCTAATGTTGAAGACCAGTTCGCGAGTACGCTTACCCAGAGCGGGGCAGACATGCTCGAAGTCTATACGGATTCCTCTTGTTCAGCCTATGCCTCCGATGCGGGTGAATATTTCGATGCCATCTCGGGAATGTGGTACGCAAAGCCGACCGACGGCGATGTGATGTATTATGCAAAATACAGTAAGCTCGGATATGCGGACACGTGCCAGAGTACGGGAGTTACGGGCACGAGCACGGCCGCACAGGCTGTTTCGAATCTGCTATCGGCTAACGGCGACGGGCTGGAATGGCTGATCAAGGTTGATACTCTCAATGACGAATTCGGCAATGCGCTTACCCAGGGGGCGGACGATTTTGTAGCCGTCTATACGGATTCCGCATGCACGACTGCGGCAACCGCGGCGTCGAATACGTTCGACGGCGTCACGATGGCCTGGTATGCGAAGCCCGAGGACGGGGATGTTACTTATTACACGAAATACAGTTTCGTCTCGGGCAGCGGCTATATTGATCAGTGCAGCGAAGGCGTGACGGCGGTTGCGGCTTCGGGACAGGCGCTGGAATCTTTCGACAGCACGGACGGTATTCAGTGGCTTTTGAAAGTCGGAAATGTTAACGACCAGTTCGGGAATGCCCTGGCGCAGCTTGCGGGTGATTCCGTCACCGTTTACACGGACAGCGCATGCACGACGTCCGCGACCGGCGCCAATGAATATTTTGACGCAACGGCGGTTGCATGGTACGCGCGTCCGCAGGACGGCGATACTACTTATTATCTCAAGTACAGCAGGGGCGTCACATCGGGCTATGCGGATAAATGTCACTCGTCAGGGATCACCGGAGACAGTTCCGCACAGTCCACTATCCATTTCACCGCCTCAAACGGCGACGGGCTCGACTGGTTGTTGTATGTGAACACGCTCGATGACGAGTTCGGCAATGTGCTAACGCAGGACACGAGTGATTTCGTGTGGGTATATACTGATTCGGCGTGCAGTATCGGCGCCGTAAACCCGGATATGTATTTCGATTCTACATCAGGCGCGTGGTACGCGAAACCGGAGAACGGGCTTGTTAACTATTATTTCGAATATTACAAGGACGGGTATATCAAAACCTGCGCAACAACGGCGGCATATGGTTCCCTGGACGATCAGACCGGTGCGGATTTCACAGGCGCCGACGGGATTGCCATGAACACGAAGTTCAGGGTCCAGCCGACCGGCACCGGGTCGGATGTCTCCGGTCTTTCCACATCGAATATTGTTTTCACCGGCGTGAGCAACGATACGTGCGGTTCGACTTCGAATCAGATATGCCCGATAGATTTTGTCGATAATGTTTCGACGGACGGCTACTATTACGCGGCTGTTTCGGCGCTGTACGGCCCGTCGGAAACCCTGAACATTGTCGATGTCGATGACGATGACGATCCGAATATCGACTATTATCCGTCCGGCGACGCAGCCTGCGAGCCTGCGGACAGCCTGGCTGTTGCAGTTCAGGACTGCGGCATATTCAGTATAGATACTCTTGTTGATTACGTGGGTGTCACCGCCGCCGATTCGACGCTCGAAGCAGGCGGATCGGAAGTGTTGACCATCACGCTTTACGACGATACAGATACGCAGGTAACGACCGGGCAGGGCGCTTCGAAGACTGTTACGATTTCTCTTTCCGGCGGATCCTCTTCTCCCGTTTCGGCCATGGATATAGTAACTACAACCTGCGCGAATTCGCCGGTTGTCACGGGCTCTGCGGATACCGGCATCGATTGTGATGTCTCCGGCGGAGTGGCGACTATCATAATCACAGATACTGTTGTCGGCGACGGTACCGACATAACCGCCGAAGCGGACCTTTACAGCAGCACTTTCCCGCAGCAGTCCGCAACCAATATCCCGGCGTCTGTCGATGTTGTCGCGGGCGCTGTCGATTCGCTGGCGTTCTCTCTCGACAGCCCGCAGGTCAATGACATGCCGTTTACCGGTGTGGCGGCTCTGACCGCGCTCGACGCTTACTCGAATGTCGTCACA
>Ga0116162_10000717_pt1 | contig 22918 bp, 14 predicted proteins | sample AD_UKC105_MetaG_FD_89875 | JGI IMG/M metagenome (GOLD analysis project Ga0116162, IMG submission 89875) | Active sludge microbial communities of municipal wastewater-treating anaerobic digesters from Hong Kong - AD_UKC105_MetaG | ecosystem: Engineered > Bioreactor > Anaerobic > Digestate...
CTGCGTATCGTATTCTCGCTTATCGCGTACTCCCTGCTCGCCTGGGCAATGCTCTTGCCTTTCAGCACTTCTCCCACAATTCTTACAATCTGCTCTTCCGTGTACCTTTTCTTTTTCATGTCTTTTTGCCCCCTTCTCTTTATTATCCCCATATTCACCCTTGTTCTTTTCTCGGGGGGCAGGCCATGGTCTGAGAGCAAATATGAGATAAGCGAACTTAAAGTTGAAAGAATTAATTATCATGCCCCCAAAAGCCATGCATTGTTGTATTTTTCTGATGTGTTTCTGGGATATGAGACGAGGAACTACCATAAAAAAGGGACAAAACATTTTGACAGCCTCTGTCATGTGTTGTGCAGATTAAATTACGGGCCATGGCTGGATTGTCTTTCCGATGCCGCGATTGCCTTAAGAAATAATGATCCGGGAGGATACATAAAAATAATGGGCCGAATGGAAGTGTTAATGGCTAACAAGACACTGACGAACACGGAAAAACAGTCATTTAAAGATGTTAAGAAAAATGGAAAAGATCTGTTGAGGAAATCGGCAAGAGTGGAGGGATTGTTGCGCGAGGCCGCGGAGCTTGTGGATAGTCCGGGCAAGTGCAGCGAAGGGCATGAGATGGTTGAAGCTATATACGTGCGGTTGAAATATGATAAGGTTAACAACACGCTGTCTGACGCAATATATGCCCAAGCCGGACTTTCTTATGCCAACCATACCGGCAATACCGAATCAGCAGACGAGATATGGAAAAATTATGAGGAATTCATAGAAAAGAAGTTGATTGGCCATGGAAGTGATGGATTAAAAATGAGGCTCGAAATTAGGAACAGAAGAGCGGTTTCGTTCACAGACAGATTTCAATATGAAAATGCTCTTGCTGTGATCGGTGAACTTATTGGAGAAAAACAGGAAACCAGAAACCTTCTTAAGGATAAATATAAATTGAATGATAATGAACTTCCAGACGCGGAGCTTGCGGCTTGCTACGGCACAAAAGGCCAGATTCTCGCGTTCATGGGAGGCTCTGAGAATTTCGATCAAGCCAGTTACTGCTTCAGAACCGCGATGGAGCTCAATCCCACGCCGGAAAACATCGAACGACAGTGGGTCTATCTTGGCCATGTGGCATGTGAAATGGGTGTTGATGATGGAAGGCAACTATGGACCGAAACCAAAGAGAATTTGCCCGAACTGAAAGAGTCGGAACCTGTAAATCGCTCATGCGGTCAATTTGTTCTTGCTCTTCAGCTAAAAGGTCAATGCTGTTTTTCTTCGTTGGGAGAGATTAAAGGAATTGTTGATCAAATTGTGTCGGATGAATATGAATGGGGTTATTCACATGAAGAGATGTCGTTACATCCATTTGGGCTTATATATCAGTCAATAGGACAACTTGCGGAGAGAGTTTGGAGGGAATCTGGGGAAAAGGAACGTAAATATGTCGATTTAGCACTGCAGTACTACATAAGCGCAAGGAAGGTTATGAAAAACGGAGGCGCGCTTCTTGAATTGCTTTCTCACGCCGCCAATTTGAGACACAAACTTTTATCGGTTGAAGCAAAATCGAACTATGATAGATCAAAATTGAAATCGTCATTTGATATTTTTAAAGGGCATATAATGCTTCATTTTGGTGATGCTGCCTGGAAGGAAGATGAAGTGTGCCTGATAAATTCGGGTTGGTTCGGGTCAAGAGATACCGGCATGACAACGCCATTGAGTAATCGCGTTAAGAACATGTTATGTGGGATTAGGTTTAATTACCATTAAACAATATATTAAAAATAAGGTATAAATAGGGAGACAATAATGAAAGAAGCTATGATTTATGAGAATTTCCATGCACCTGATAAAATCAAAATAGAATATTCCAGTGAGTTAAATTCTTTGGCTAAAAAGCTGAAGAAGGAATCATGGCATGAAGAAAATGATTTCCGTTTCAAGACTTTCGAGCCTCAATTTTTAAATGAATTTGAAAAGTTAAAAATAGAAGGTCTGGAAAAAAAACCGTCTTGCGGAAGTTGTATACTTATCAGCATGTTAGGGTTTTCATGGATGCTTCCAGTCAGATTCGCCGCATCTCTTAGGCCAAAACAAATGATAATACTGGGAACAGAAAAATCACTGAACGCTGTTGTTAATGGCATGGGAGTTATTGAGGCGATAAAAGAACTTTCAAAAAAATATATGGATTCAGAAAACATATCTTTTCGAGAAATAGAGCCAGATAAAGGAGAGCTACAGATTTATAAAATCATAAGAGAGATTGTGAAAGAGGCAAATGGCGATGTGTTCGTGGAGATTACGGGGGGGCAGAAATATATGAGCGTGGGAGGAACTCTGGGGGGGTATTTTGCCGGAGCCAAGGTTATTTATAGTGATTTTTACGAATATAAAAAAGACGATAACAGGCCTAAAGATCTTACCACCTATCCACGATTAGTGATGAATCCGATGGATTACTTCGGTGATTTAATGTATGAAAAAATCGTGGCGGCGTTCAATGCAGGTTCTTTCAAAGAAGCCGCCATACTAGCAGAATCATTAGACGGAAAAGTCAGCAATAGTGAAAAAGCTAAATTCTATTGTCAGCTTTCTAAAGGATACGGTGCTTGGGATGAGTTTAAATTTAAAGAGGCAAAGAAACATATAAGAAGTGCAAAAACTATAAATGTGAAAAATGAAATTGTTGAAGATAATAAAATTTGTGAACATATTAATTTTATTTGTAAAATCATAGAAATAGAGAAAAACCATAGAAAATGCACTGATAGTATTGAGGGCCTGCCGTTAATATATAATAACTTAGCAGCCTCACAAAGATATTTTAACAACAAAACAAGCTTGTCTGTCATGCTTTTAAGCTCAACAATTGAAAAAATAGCTTGTCTTGTAATGGACAGCATATTTGCAGGTTCCCCACCGAGCAAGGGGAAAAATAGTATTGCTAAATGCCTTAAAAAACAAAATAAAATTGAAGCTTTCCATAAATGTGGAACAAAAATCAATAAAGTTTTGGGATGGGGAGAATACAATAACAATATACCCAAATCAATAAGCTTCTGGAATGGTATTCAATTTTTACTCGGTATAGAAATTATTGAGCTTGATGATGAGCAATTAAAAACTTTGCATAGCCTTAGTCAAAGTCGCAACCTGTGTGAGTTTTGTCATGGCCTTGTTCCCTTAAGAGATAAGAACATTAAAAAAAAATATAAACATTGGTTTGATCTAACCCTTGAAATTGTTTCGCAGTGGAGTAAAACTAAAGAAGAAGAGATTAATAACCAACTCAATTCATTAAAGTTTCCTGAATTGTCATTGCCTTAACCTGCAGGTCATTCATAGTGAAAAAAGCACTAACGTTTGCGAACATCGTCCCATGATAAATTAAAACTTAAAAGATATTTTCTTAACCTGTCTGTATCATTTTTATGCTTTTTTCGATCTCGAGTTACTGAAAAGAGCTCGCGGCCAGCCTCTGATATGGTGCTTGATTGTTTGCAGATTTTAATAACATAAGATAGTTGTACCACATCGAACGGGTCGATCCGGCCAATCAAGGAAACAAGCCGATCATCAATGAATACTTCGTCTGACATATGGCAATGGAAATCGGGTTTTGTGGAAACATTCCAGAAAAATTTCAGCTTTTCAATTTCCATTTCAACGATATCCTTTGACACTCTTCCTCCTGATGCGAGAGTTGTCATACGCGTTATCGCGCCTTTAAGGTCACGGAAATTTGCTTTCCATGTTGCTTCGTCAGAAACGGCAAAATTCAGGAAAAGGTCCATGGCTTCTCTATTGAACGAAATATGCGACCCGGTTTTTCTTGTGACTTCGTTCAACTCAAATTGAATGTTAGGCTCAATGTCTTCGCGACGGTCCTTTAAACCGGGCAGGTCGAATGTCCAAAGGTTAATTCTTGAAAGAAGGTCATCTCTGAATATTCCTTTAGCAGCTTCCGCGATAAGGTCATGATTTGTGCCGCATATAAGCTGAAAATTACTGGAAATAGTCTTATCCGAGCCAAACGGCATATAGCTTTTTTCTTCAATAGCACGGAGAAGCATTGTCTGCTCGTCTATTCCGAGCTCTCCCACTTCATCCAAAAACAACAGCCCGTTATCCGCTTCTTTAAGAAGTCCTGAACGCGGTTGTGTTGCGCCGGTGAAGGCGCCTTTTACATGGCCGAAGAGCGCGGACATGGCGGTGTCGCCTCTCAATGTGGCGCAATTAACTTCCACAAATAGACCCGATAGATGATGCCTTGATTTCTTTAATTCATAAATTCTTTTTGCCAATTGTGATTTCCCAGAGCCTGTCGGCCCCATAAGAAGGATGGGCTCTGTTGAATTGATTGCCACTCTTTCAATCATCTCTATCAAGTTGTTGAACTTCTTATTTTTTGTATCAATACCGGATTTGAGGAATGATACATCGTTTGTGGATTTTTTGAAGAATCTCGACGCAAGTTTGTCGTATTTTGAAAGGTCAAGATCGATAATCTTGAAACTTCCTGCTGTACCAACGCATTTCTGTTGTGGAGGAATCGTTTGAAGCAGCTTTCCCGGAATCAAACGTGACTCGGCAAGAAGGAAAAAACATATCTGTGCAACATGTGTGCCGGTAGTAATATGAACAAGGTAATCTTCTTTTGCTATGTCGAATTTATAGTTCCTCGTGAAATCATAAAGTGCGCCATATACATCTTCAAAATCCCATGGGTTTTTAAAAGAGAGATTGTTAATGTTAACCTTTGTATGATTTGATACGACATTTATATCGTCAGAAACAATCTTTGCAAGTTTATTGAAATTAGGTGTGCAAAGCAACTCGAATCGAGCGATGTTCAAATTTTTGTGCTGACATACAGAAACACTCGGCCTCCATGTATCCCATCTTGATTCGTGCTCGCAACGATCCAAATTAGTACCCAGCATCCCGATAACTACATTTTTTTTCATATCGCTATCCAATATTCTAATTATTAGAATATATTCTAATCTAATTTGTTTTTCGATGTAAAGCCAATAATAGGAATGTTTTTATTTCGATGGAAAATACTACAACCATTCAAAATAAAATCCGCTTTAATTACTGCATATTTGGGGGAGAAACGAAGGTGCGAAAATAATTTATACATCATTTCACCGCCGTTGGCATCAATATTGTTTAATAAAGGCAGAGTAAGGCGTAGGAATACGAAAAGGAAATCTTGAAAATGGAAGCAATTTTGAAAACAACAAACGACATCAAGAGAGGGGATGATATTATGCTATGGTAAGATAAGAAACTCCCCGAGGGCGGCGGGCAAATACTACTAATAGATCCCTCTGTCCCCTCAAAGGGAGAAAAGTAAATGGAAGAGATGAGTGAAATCCACAGTGCGAATGTCTTATAGTCTGGAACCTTTAAAATCATCATAGTGTTCAGTTCTAAAGAATCAATTCGGAATCGGACTCCACAAAACGGAAAAGTCATATAACAAAAGCCTTTTCCGGCAACTCCCCGAAGAAGCAGCGGGGGTTCCAACAACCTGATAGCTGCGAAGAAAAATCGCGGCCAATGAAACGGATCAGTTTCACTGTGCCCTGAGCCCAGGATACCAGGAGCAAAGCTGTGAAGCAGATCACAAAAAACCGGTCTCAGTCAAGGACCGGAATTCAGGTGGAGGGAATCCCATGCGCTTCGAATTTTTCAAAACCACAGAGACTTATGAAGTAATAGAGAAGTGTCGCTCTGACAAAGCGAAACACTGGGATGTGTTAATGAATAAGTACACATCCACTGTAAAGGGGATATCAAACAAGTATGGCTGGAAGTATGGCATTGAAGAAGACATAGAGCAAGAAGCCTGGATGAAAATTTATGACAAATACGAGCAATTTCGCGGCGGAACCCATGCAGAACTTAAGGGATGGGTGGCGCAGGTGACTGTCAATACTGCAAGTACATTAGTTAAGGATAAAGTCAAAAATACATGTTGTGAATATGAAGAAGCATTAAATAACCAAAATAGTTCTTCACAGCCAGAAAATGATGTGGTTACCAAATGTGAGGTAGAAAGACTTGTGAAAGAGGTCAAGCAAAGAAGCATGCTTGAACAAGAAATATTCAAAGGGATGTACTATCAGAGTGATGCTGTTGAAGAAGCAGAACGTCTGGGAATCACACGAGGCAATTACGACTCGAGAAAAAGCAAACTGCGGAACAAGCTCAGAACGAGAATTGACCCCAATGAGCTGTAAATTGATATTCGTAGCACCAAATCTGATATCAAAAATGGAGGTAACAAAATGAAAGAGAAAAAGGAAAGTAGCAAGCAGGATCTGATGGCCCGACTCCGGGGAACCGGGAGCGTCGTGAGCGACGCCGAGTCCCTCGGTCTCCGCCGCGGGTGGGACGACATCCTCGTCTCCATCCTCGATAAGAGGCTGGAACGGCTCGCCGAATCAGCCTCCGTATATAGCGGCTGACGGCTGATCAGTGATTGAGTTGGAAATAGAGTCTCAGTGTGAAAGAAATGAGGCTTGGGATCAGTCGTAAAAAAACAAAGGGGGTGCGTAGAAATGAAGAGGACGAGGACAAACAAAGCGGAGCGAATAAAACTCCCGAGGGCGTTCTGGACGCGCAATCCGGCGACACGGATTAAACCGTCTGATAAGGCTCTTGCAAGCAAGCGCGCCTGCAGGAAATGGAAGTTCCAGGCGGGAATAAAGGAATAAGTACACCTTGGATCAAAAGAAATATGAGATATGCATGCAAGAAATGAATACGTCAAAAGTTTTTTAGACGAGAAAAGGAAAACAGAAAGCTTAAGGCGACCGGTAAATAAAATGAAAACCTCAGGAGGGATCACAACATGAAGACTATGAAGAATACCCTGATGGTAACAATTCTGTTTGCATTAACGGTCGTATGTGGATGCGGCGGCGGTGGTGGTTCGACACCGCCGACGGTAAACCCAACCGTGCCTGTGTCCGATTCCCAGCCCGAAACGCCTCCTGTCGTGACGCCGGAGCCTACCCCAGAGCAAGCCGCACAGGCTGCTCAGACCGAGACGTATGACCGGGATGTGGCAAAAGTTATCGAGGAGTCCGGCGTTGAAGAATCGTTCTCTGGAAATGAAGGCAATGATCTTGTCCAAAAAGTGTCGGCCATGCCGGGTGTCGCGTCCGTGGAAACCTCTGAATACGCTCTCTCAGTGACTTATGAGGATGGGGGTCGACATGTATGGATCATCGGTGATCCGCTTTCTTCAACCGAAGAGGATTATGAGAGTTCTCAAAGGGTTGCGCTTGAGAGGCAGATATCTGCACGGACACTCCAGCGCAGAACGGGCAATACGAAAGCAGTCATAATCAACTCCATCGCCGACGATCCCGGCTTCAGCGGGCCGAAAAAGGCTCTCGCTGACATCAAGGGATTTCTGGAACAGGCCGGATACGAAGTTTATGAGAAAAACGGTCAGGAAGCGAGCATAGAGTTCTTCAAAAACGGGCTTTCCGAATACGGTGTGGTCATGATACTGGCCCATGGTGGAGCTGGAGATAACGCGCATTACTTCTATATGCAAACCGGTCAACCTTATAACAGTGGCGACGAGCAGAAATACTGGGACGATTACAAGTCTTTCAAGATCGCGAAAGTGACAATTGACTGGGGCGTGCTCAGACTGAGCTCGAGAACGTATTGGGCGGTCGGAAGCACTTTCATCAAACAATATTACGCCAATTCCGGGAAAAGCTTTCCTGGCAGCATTGTGTACAACAGTGCGTGCGAGGGAATGAAGTATGACGTTATGGCCAAGGCTTTTGTGGATTCGGGGGCCGGAGTGTATCTGGGATGGACGGAAGAACAGGGAAAAGGGCCGTACACAGCCAGCATCATTTTTGCGGACATGCTCGACGGCGACAATGTAGGAGTTGCTTACAACAACCTCGGCAACGATTACAGAACCGACAACCGGTGGGCCAATGCCGAATTGAAATACTATCCGGAATCAGGGTCGGATTATCAGATAGTCAACACCAGCGTGGAAGCCTGGGTCAGCCCGCCTTCCGTTACGCTTGCGAACGGAAAAGCCGACGCTGTTCTCTCGTGCACGACATCGGCTGCGAGTGCGACTCTGGAAGCCACCTGCAAAAGCGGTGATTCATGGACAAGATTGGATTCACAGAAGCATATGACTTGTACATATACCACCGCAGGAACCTTTTATCCCATCTGCCGCATCAAAAACAACAGTGGGAATGTATTGGCCCAGTCGGGTTCCAGCGTCACCGTTGTACGCGAGGCATCCACCTCGATTAAATTGTATATGTCCACAACAAGCGCGAATGGCCCGTGGTCAACCACATCTGTGACCGGCAAGGCTGGAGATTCCTTTTACTCGAAGATCACCGGCGCTGCTCCCGGGGAATCCATTTTCCGGCATTTTGTCGGGAAAAAGGATGGGATTGATTACGGTGGCAGAACCAATGCGGATTCCAACGGTAATGTTTTCAGCGAATGGAAAAGCACCTGCACTGCGGTTGTTCAGCAGTATGACGCATGGGTTGAGGGTTCGGATGGCAGAGCAAGTAATCATGTCCTGGAAACAGTGGACTTGAATTCCTCCTGCTCCTCCCCGGTTCTTCAGATGTCCACGGCAAGTGCAAATGGCCCGTGGTCAACCACATCCGTTTCCGGCTATCAGGGGAACAGCTTTTACACAAAGGTGACAGGGCTTCAGCCCAATGGTGTTGCAACACGGCATATTGTCGGAAAGCGTGATGGAGTGGATTATGGAGACACATTCAATACCGGGCCGTCCGGGGTATTTACGCAGACGTGGAACAGTACCTGCGCATCAATCGTGCAGGAATATGACATCTGGATTGTCGATTCTACTGGAAAACAGAGCAACCACGTCACAGAAACTCTGTCGAGTTCCAACACCTGTAGTGCTGTTGGGACGACATTCCAGTATCCAGTTTCCCCATACGGGCCCTTTGCCCTGGGTTTCTTCTCGGATGGTGTACATCTGGGTGAGGACACCATGTTGAATGAGGGGACTCCAATACGGGCAATCGCTGACGGGCGAATCATATATTATGGGCCTGCGAATGGGTATGGCGAGCTTCTCGTTGGTATTGAGCATAGCTTTGGGGGATGGAAGAAGTTCAACCTATCCGTGGGTCAAACAAAGTTCATTGAAACGAACATGATCGTCTCCATCTACGGACATCTTCGAAAATCGCAGGTTCGAGGTGGACAGGCTCTGGCATGGAAGTACGGGGATTATGTGAAAAAGAATGACATCATCGGCTATGTAAACGACGATGCGCACAACGGCGACGGCGGCCCTCACCTTCACTTCGGATGCCGTCTGACTGGAGAAACGCCCGGCGAATGGATTCTCTGGGGGCGGCAGACGGCAGGACAACCGCAATCTGATGTACGGTTCTATGCAGCCTATTCAGAAATAATCAATCTGTTGCCCAGGTAATCACAGAAAAGCAAAGGAAACTCGAAATCCAATGAAAGATATGGCTCAATGGCCGGGTCTTCATAAATGAAAGAAATGAAAACAGGGAGGAAGCTATGAATACCATAAGCAAATATTTCGGAAAAATCATGACTCTGCTGTGTGCGTTGTTGATCGTCGGAACAACCGCCTCGGCGCAGTCTGCGGCTGTTTCGCCTTATATTGTCAGCTACGGCGCTCAGGGAAACGTAGACTGGGCGCAAGGCGTCATAAGAGGGACCGGATACGGCGTCAGGCCGGAGCGCATTACCAACCCCGGCAAAGCAAGACTCATGGCACGCGAAGCCGCTCTGGCGGACGCATACCGTGCGCTGGCATTTATTGTCAGCGGAGTTGCGGTGGATGGAAACACGACGGTACGAGAGCACGAAGAAGAGAGCCAGGAGATAAAGCTCGCCGTTCATGCATTCATTCGAAACGCAAGAATTGTGAGCGAGGCTGATCTGCCGGATGGTGTTTACGAGGTTACTCTGGAACTTCCGATGTGGGGGGATTCCGGGTTGAGCCGTGCCATTCAGCGTGATAATCGGCAGGCTCTCTCCCCCGCTCCTGGCGCGCAAAACATGCACGATATCGATGATTGGGATGATATGGATGATATGTCCTTCGCAACTGAGACATCTCAAACGCCCCAAACCAATGTTCCCGCTACCAGCGCGCCGTCTCCTTATTCAGGACTTGTTATCGACGCTCGCGGCCTTGGGGTAAAGCCGTGCATGAGTCCCAAAATTCTGTTCCCGGACGGTTCAGAGGTATGGGGCACGATGCAGATCGATCCGGACCTCGTTAACAGTTATGGCATCACCGCTTATTACAAATCAATGGGACAGGCAATGAAAAACGAACGTACCGGAGACAACCCGCTTATCGTGAAAGCCGTCGGGAAATCGGGAAAGGTCAACGGGGACGTCATTGTGAGCGAAGCCGATGGGCTGACAATCTTATCAGAAAACAAGCGGTACGGGTTCCTGGACAAATTGAAGGTTGTGTTCCTTATAGACCCGGCAAACCAGGGAGGTAATAACTAATGCGCAGATACTTCACCCTCACGATTTTTGCGGCTCTTATGGTGGTGTACTCCAATGGATTCTGCATGGCGCAGTCCGGGGAGCAGGTCGTGAAAGTTGAAGGATATGCGGCAATAACAGGAAACGCCAGCATAAGCGATCTCAGAACCGCTGCCACAGATGATGCTCTCAGCATGGCCGTCAGGCAGGTTGTTGGTTTGGTTCTTGATAGTCAATCATATTCAGTGGATTTCGAGATCGTTGAAAAGAGCATCATAACCCGGGCCAACGGCTACGCAAGAGTGGGAAAAATCCTCTATGAGACTCGACTTCCAGATCAATATATCGTTGGGATCGAGGCCATTGTCAGCACTGAAAAGCTCGAAAATGATATCGATTCACTCAAAATTGATATCATGCGGGCGGGTGATCCCAGGATTGTCGTAGTCATCCCGGAGGAACTTCTTTTCCGCCGCCAGGTGCCTGATCCTGCCGGAGAAACAGAAATCATCAGACAGCTCGTCGAAAATGGCTTTACTGTGGTCGATCAAACAGAAGTCGGGGAAATACGATATGGAACGGAGATCGAAAGAATTCTGGCCGGGGACTCTAAGAGCGCCGGGGATGTATTTAAAGGCAAAGCGGATATTTTGATCGTCGGAGAAGCCATGGCGGAACGTGTCGGCGATGTGGGAGGTGGATTGATATCCTGCCGGGGAAGAATTGAAATCAAAGCTATCGAAATTGGAACCGGACGTATCATAACTTCATTTGCCGCCCATGAAGCCGGGATCGACATTACCGATGTGCTCGCAGGGAAAAAAACCCTTGAAAACACGGCGGATGTGGTTGCCAGTCATCTGAAAGACAAGCTGGCAGGATATGTTTCATCAGGCGGAAGATATGTCCGTGTGGAAATAAAAAATATCTCTGATCAACAGGCCCTTTTTGTTATTAAACAAGCCCTTTCAAGCGCGGGTGGCGTGAATATTGCATATATAAGAAGCTACACTGGAGGAACTGCTGTTTTGGATCTGGACTGTACCTGCGGAGCAAAACTTCTTGCCCCCAGAATCGAAGGTATGTATTTAAAGGATATGAGTTTGATGATTAATGCCATTACACCGGGGAAGATTGAAGCGAGTCTGAATTATCAATAAAACACCTATTCTATAACAAATTTATTTAACAGTCCTGCATTGTAAGAGTTTGAATAATTTGCAGTGCGTCCTGTTTTTGTCCTATCTCTGTATCAGGTTCGTCCCATGAACTTTTTAGCTGAATAATTATTGAGCAGCAGCCCCGAATCAGATGTTATAAATAGAAATATCGACAAAAACAACACGGCTGAATATTCAATCTTGTAATTGGTTGCCAGTAAGTATATAATTTCACGCAAGTTAATATCATTAATCATTATCTGTAATTAAACCTAATGCGAGGTGCTGTAAATGGCCCGGAGAGATTGTGCCTTTTTGCTATTTTTATTTCTACTGATTGTAAATGCCCGGGTAGTTATCGCGGCTCCTGTTGTGGACACAGTTGCGAAAATAACCAGAGTCACGAACGATGTTAAATTGCGTAAAGCCGGAATCGGAGAATGGGTTGCAGCAAAAGATGGAATGAGTGTTAAAACTGGTGATCAGATCAAGACAGGCTCGGATTCATCGTGTGTGGTGGAATGGAGCAAGGGAAATCTTATAACAGTATCATCTTTCACGAATATCAAGATTGATCGATTGGAAAAGAATCTTGCGGCAGGCTCTGAAAAGTCTTCGCTTGATTTGTGGACCGGAAAAGTTTTTGCTAAGGCGAAAAAACTGGAAAGCCCGGACTCTAAGTTCGAGATTAAAACTCCTACCGCTCATGCCGGTGTGCGCGGGACACGTTTCGCTGTTGGGCTGGATGCGGATGAAACGACTACGGTTGAGTGCTTCGAAGGCGTTGTGGCGGTAAAAGGCAGAGTCGGCGGAGAAGTTATGCTTGGCGGACGACAGAAGACAAAGGTTAGAAAAAATGAAACACCGCAGGATCCCGTACAGATGGATTCTGATGATGATCAATCATTCGAAGCGCTGGAAGAATTAATGGGAGCGATGCTTGAAATCATGCAACCTATAGGAAACCTTGAGACGGATATGACACCGGTGATGGTGAAAGGCAGAACTGATCAGGGCAATACAGTGACGGTGAACGGACAGGTTGCTATTGCGGATGAGACGGGCATTTTTCTGATGTCGGTTGATCTTACAGAAGGTGTTAACCATATAAAAATCGAAGCGGCGAATAAAAACGGCAAGATGACAACAAAAACACGTGTGATCAAATACAGGAAGCGAAAAGGACAGGACAACGAACCTGAAGAACAAGACATTGGTCTCACAATCACAAGTCCGAACAACGGATTCGTTACAGGTGAATCTTCTGTTTCGGTCTCCGGCAGGATCTCGCCGGACGCGAGTGTGACCATCAACGGCATTGCCGCAACGGTATCATCAAACGGAACTTTTTCAGCTACTGTAACGCTGGTTGAGGGTGAGAACATAATCAATATCACAGCCGGTAATGCAAATGCGTCGCAATCAGTCACGCGGACTGTAATAAAAGACACCACAGCGCCACTGCTCGTAATAAGTCAGCCGACGGCGGTTTTCGGGCCCGATACGGGTGGCTGCATGCTTGTAGGAAGTCATATTCAATGCACCGTAATAGGGCAAACCGAGCCGGGCGCTGTTCTGACTATCAACGATACTGATTACCAGGTGGAGCCTGATGGGAGTTTCGCGCATACGGTTGTACTGGCTTTCGATGAACCAACCATGAATATTGCAGCAACAGATTCCTCCGGCAACCGCGCAACAAGATTGTTGAACCGTGTTGTAGACCGGAACATTGCCGAATACCTTGAGATTGAGATTTCACCTTCAGCAATAACAGCTAACGGGCAGGATACTGCAACGGTGACTGTTCACGCTTACAATCTCTTGCGCGAGCCGGTAGACGTTTTTGTTTCTGTGCTTTCAACTGGTGGAGGGATTCTTTACCAGAACGGACTGGTTACAGTAGGAGGAACGGCGGCTACTACGTTCACTGCCGGGGTCTCATCCATACCAAACACTGTCACATTTACTGCCACCAGCGGATTTGTATCTACGAGTGCAACGCTGCTCCTGAATGCTGACGTGCCACCGGAACACTGATAATCAAATGACGAAAAACAATACTAATTGCAGAGAATAGGAATTCAAACAGGAGGAAATATAGATTGGCAGCGAAGAGAATTACGGCAGGAATCATATTGACAGTCATTCTGCTTTGTATATCGACAGCAACATATTCAACAACAGATGAGCTGTTAAAAGACGAGATGGGGCTAACCCGCTTGCAGGTCATTTATCCCGAAAACGGCGCTGCGATAGAGGAGACAAGACCGATGATTGGCGCAGATGCTTCGATGCTCGAAATTCCAATCGATACGCAGACAGTGGTTATCACTCTAAACGGGATCGATGTTACAGACAACTCGGAAATCACACCGGGATATATTATTTACAAACCTCTGGAGCCGCTTGCGTCCAGAAAATATGAAGTGAGAATCACGGCAAAGAATATTAATAAAGAGAATATTGAGCCGCTGTCGTGGTCATTTAATATCAAGGGCGAACTGCCTGAAGAAATAATTGAAAGAGAGAAAGACAACACCACGGGCAGGTTTGTCGTGTCAACGGATTACGTGGGCGCGGAATATGCCCCCCGTGAGCAGATAGACGTATCTCAGATATTCAGAGAAAAGGAAGGCATGAAACTTAATACCGATCTTTTCTTTACCAATGTTTCATCGGGGCGCACAATCATCGGTTCTTATCACAGGGAAACACAATCATATACGGATATGGAGCTGGATAAAGCCAGGCTGGATTATTACGATTCGAACTTCAGTGCATCGCTGGGAAATTTCTGGCTTTCGCTGTCCGATTTCTCACTGCTCGGCGCTGAGCTCGCAGGCGCGAAGATAGAAAAAGAGATCGGCCCGTGGGGAATCACCCTGTTCTCCGGTCGCACGCAGGATCCCGGCACGAGCGGCAGGTTCAAGCAGCTCGCGAGCGGGGCGCGTGGAGACTATGAGTGGGACAAACATCACACAAGCAGCATAACAGCGATTGCAGCGAATGAAAAAGATGCCGGCGCATCAAGTATCGCACCGCTTCCTGCGCGTGATGAAATCATGAGCTTCGAGCATCAATATCAATATGACGAAAGAACCAGTGCCTCGCTCGAAATAGCGAGAAACAACAGGAGTGAGCGCGGCGATATCGCATCGCATGACAGCGCGGCGCGGATTTCTGTCGCCATGACGCGGGATGCGTTTTCGGGAGAGATTTATGCCTACGACATCGGGGAGGATTTTTACCCGGTCTCGGAAGGCAGCGCAAAATACCTGAAGAATGACCGCCGGGGTGCGATGGGTAAAGGCGCGTGGCAGGTAACGGATAACCTGAAGGTCGGCGGCGAATACGAGCAATATGATACGAACTCCACCGACACCCGCACAAAACGCGGAAACGCTTTTGTGACGGTTAGCTACGGGATGCTCCAGTCGGTTCAATACCGGAAGGCGAAGCTGGTTTCCAGCGGCACAGTCTCTAAAACAGATTCGCTGAACGCTGTTCTGCTGATCCCCTCCACGTCGAACTTCACAGAGACACGCCTTACAGCCGGTGCGCATAAGATTGATTACTCGGGCGCGGGAATTCTCGTGGAAACCGATGTAATTCTGTTCGCTTTGAATACATCATATCGCGACAGACTCGGCTTGTCGGCATCTTACAGTAATAGCGACACAGACAATATCACAAGTATCTCAAACACGGAGAATAAAAACTTCTCACTCGGCCTGAACTGGAACATCATCCCGTTCAAGCTGATGTGGAGCGGGCGATACGAGAATATTAGAAACTCCGGAAGCAGCGTCGATAACGAAGAAGAACGCGTGAAAACCGCTGTTAAATATATCCTTAACAATACTTACGCATTCAATCTCGGATGGGACACGATTACCTATTCAGACACAATATCAAACGGCTACAACTACGACCAGAGCATCTTCAGGAGCGGCGTCGAATGGGAGTTTTAAATCTTAAAACACGGATAAAAAGCAGATCAGGAAAACTGTGAATTTAGATCTGCAAAAAGGAAGGTGTGCAAAATGAAACGCATCACAGTCACAACAATATTTTTACTGTTAATGGCAATAACAACACATGCTGCCGTGCCGAAACTTATCAATTATCAGGGCTATTTAAAAGAGGCTGGTGTTGCAGTAACGGGAACAAAAGATATAACAATTGCCCTTTATGACGCTGAGACAGGAGGTATCCTGTTATGTTCGTCAGGCTCTCAGAGTCTATCTGTGACACGCGGCCTGTTCAATTACAAAATTGGTTCCGGCGGATGTGATTTATCCACTATCGACTGGGACAAAGCAGTCTATCTCGAATTATCCGTGGAAGAAATCACCATGTCACCACGCGAGCAGATCACCGGCTCGGCATATTCCGTAGAAACAAGAGCCGTGAACGTCGAGTTCGATCCCACTGGAACAATCGTGGCAACCGATGTGCAGTCTGCCATAGAGGAACTGGATTCTGAAAAACTCAGTGTATCTGGTGGCTCTCTGACCGGCAATATAACAACTACCGGCAACGTGACGGCGGCCGAGTTTCATGGTGACGGCTCAAATCTCACAGGTCTCGCAAGCGGCGGAGATATCAACGGCGTCACTGCAGGCACCGGACTTACAGGCGGCGGAGAGTCCGGCACAGTTACGCTGAATGTGGCAGACAATTACGTATTGAACACGGGCGACACGATGAGTGGTGCTCTGGGTATTTCGCAGGGTGCAGCTACTGATTCTCTTTCTGTTTATCAAACTGGATCAACAAACAAAGCAGGACATTTTGAGATTGACAACGCTTCAAATGTAAATCACGCCATAGCCGGCAGTACTAATGGAACAGGAGCAGCTGGTGTCTTCGATATTACTAATACAACCTCAACAAATAATGTTGTATATGCAGCACATTCCGGACTTGGAGACCTGTATGAAGGCAACCACACCGGCTCAAGCGGTAACCTTATCAAACTTCAATCCGGCGGTGATGATAAATTAACTGTAGATAAATCAGGTAATATTTACGCATCAGGCACAGTAACTGCCACGTCTTTCAGCGGCGATGGCAGCGAACTGACAGGAATTGTTGCAAGTGGTGGAGTATCGAAAACCGGTGACACGATGAGCGGTGCGCTTGAGATTTCCCAGGGTGCAGCTACTGATTCCCTTTCAGTTTATCAAACAGGAACAACAGACAAAGCCGGGCATTTTGAGATTGACAATGCTTCAAATGCAAATCACGCCATAGCCGGCAGTACTAATGGAACAGGAGCGGCTGGTGTCTTCGATATTACTAATACAACCTCAACAAATAATGTTGTATATGCAGCACATTCCGGACTTGGAGACCTGTATGAAGGCAACCACACCGGCGCTAGCGGAAACTTGATTCATCTCCAGAGCGATGGGACGGATAGAATAAGGATTAATAAATCTGGAAGGGTGATTATTGATACAGATGCAAGTTCTTCGCATGGTTTGTTTTTGGAACATTATGGTGATATGGAAGGCATTGTATCAAAACATTTCGGAACTACAATATACTCGGCTGGTTATTTTGGAATACATAATTCATCCAGCAGTGGATCAGCATTAAAAACATATTCTGAAGGTACGGGCTCCCTTTTTTGGGGAAGTCACACAGGTACCGGCAATATATTATTTGGCAATCACACCGGCACAAGCGGTAATCTTATCCAACTCCAGAGCGATGGGACGGATAAGTTTGTTGTGGATAAGACAGGTTCAGTAACAGCTTCCAGTTTCTCCGGCGACGGCAGCGGGCTGAGCGGGGTAGGTAATAACTGGGAGACTGGAGTTTTTACAAAGAATTATGATGACGGAGTAGGAACTACTGTTATTAATACTAGTTTTGAACCACGATATATACAGATTAGAGTCATTGCCATTTCACATACAGGAGGAGAATGGTCTGAGTCATTTGGCTCTGCGTCATCGGCATCAAACGAAAATGCAATATATTATCATCCTGCTGGTGCAACTTCAGGTAACTTTGGAGTCGACTCCAGTAATATCGTAGTTGTTCCCGCCCAAAGTGGTACCAGTAATATGATTGTTGGAGAGATATCGTCAATTACTTCGAGTAATTTTACAATAAATTGGACAACTTGGGATGACACATTGTTAAATAATTTGACATATGTCTATATATTATGGACGATTCAAGGATAGATTGGCAACTTAAACTCTTAAAACATACTCGGGACAGCAAGCAAACAAGACTTTTAATGAAAGGGATCAAATTGCAACTGTTAAAGAAAAAACATATCAAGGATCATTATTACAAAGGTTGTGAATTATGAAATTTTATTTTTGGTCAGTAGGAATCGCCATAATATTATCAGGAACGGTATGTCTGGCCGGCACTCTCAAAACTGGCGGTGCCTACGAAGTGCTGTCCGACGTGATTGAGAACGCAGGCTCGGCTCCGGTCAGCGGCGGCGATTTTGTTGTCTATCAATCGGTTGGTCAGCCTGCGGGCACAGAGATTGTTTCCAGCACCACTTATACTATCGTGAACGGTTTCCTCGGAGTTGTTGATGAAATACCACCGACAATCGAGTTCACCAGTCCCGGAGCATCTTCTGACAACGGCGGTGACATAAACATCATTGGCACGGCTTTCGACGAGAGCGGGGCTGAGTGGACGCTTTGTTACGGGCCCGGTTCTGAGCCGGCGGCCTGGAAGGAGCTGTGCTGCGGTGATCACAATGTGAGCAATGCATCGCTTATGTCATGGGATGCGTCGATGCTGAAGGGAACGTATACGCTCAGGGTTGTTGCTACGGATAACAATGGCAACACCGCGACCGGTACTGTGACGTTCAACATCGGGAACTCGGCAACTATAGAGGGCGCTATCCCAAAATTCAAATGGATGCTGATCAGCATGCCGGTGCAGCCGTCGCCATCCGATCCTGTCACGCTGTTCGGCACCGCAGGCGAGTACAAGGTTTTTCGTCGTGACCCGCAGGCAGAACCTGATCCCGTGCTTGGTCAGTACAGATATCCCGAGTCACTGAACGCGGGCGACAGCTTCTGGATCAAGTCATATTATAACGATCTTCCTTATTCATATACCGGAACACTTACGGACACGACACAGGATTACTCGATCCAGTTGTATGAAGGCTGGAACCAGGTCGGCGCACCGTTCGACCAGGATTTCCCGATGGCCGGGTTGCGTGTCAGGCATGAAGGCCAGGTTTATGACATTTCCACGGCAGCTTCGCTCGGCCTGATTTCATCGACACTATACAGCTATGACCACGACACTAAATCATGGGTTCAGAACAACACGGATTCTCAGATGCTGGTTGAAACCGGGTACGATATAAGGGCATATCAGGACATAGAATTGCTTTTCGGCCCCGGAGCCGGGCAGCCCGACGGACTTATGCGGATTGTAAGGCCAAAATATGATTACAAACTTCGTATATCTGCGGCAGCCGGGAATTCAGCGGATCTTGATAACCATATCGGCGCGGTTTCAACAGCGGATGAGCAATACGATGCTGAAGATGCCGAGGAGCCTCCGCGTTCTATGGACGATAAATACACGACGCTGTACTTCCCGCGCGACTCATGGAGCAGAAATGCGGGTCGATACGCGAATGATATCAGGCCGACGGCTGATGAGGCCGGCGAATCCGAGACATGGACGTTCAATGTCGAAACAAACGAGACAGGCGAGATGGTTTCCCTGGCATGGGACAACACCGCACTGCCCACAGAAGGATTTTCTTTTACGCTCATTAATCTTGATACCGGCGAGTGCATTAACATGGCCGAGCAGGGTAGTTATAGCTACGCTGCATCCGGCACTGATGTTTCTGAAGCGCATTTCAAAATAGAAGTCGTGAAGCTGGATGTCGAGCAGACAACCGTGACGTTTACACTTCGGCCCGGGTGGAACCTGATCAGCGTACCGCTTGAACCTGAGGTAACAAACGCGCTGGAACAACTCGGCGATGACCTGCCGCTGCTCAATTTCTATCAATATTTCGAAAACCAATTTTATCCGTCAGACAGCGCGGACATACAGGCAGGCCTCGGCTACTGGGTATATGTATCTGATAATACGGAAATCGACATTGTTGGTGTTCCTGTGCCAACAGATCAGCCGATAGAAGTTCCTCTGAAGCAGGGCTGGAACCTGATTGGTAATCCATTCAATGAATTACTATCATGGGATGATAATATAATCATCAAAATCGGGGATGATATGATATCGCTCTCTGCAGCAATATCGAAAAACATAATTGAACCCGGCATTTATAAATACAATGGAACAAGTTATGAAAAAAAGGCTGTTGGCTCAACCCTCGAACCCTGGACAGGCTACTTCATTAAAGCATCTCAAAACTGCGTGATTGTATTGAAGATATAGAGTTGTGGCTTTTCTTGGCAGTCCCTAGTGTCCGGTAAAAAGTAATGGCTGCTTGAACAGGCAGATATTTTATTTCAGCTCCCGGGGAATATTGCCCAACTCAAATCAAATTCTATCAATAACACTACCACTCAAATCATCCCCATGACATTCTTTGCCCCCATACATAGAGCTTCCGATTGCCCGGTGAAGGATACGACTTACAGCAAAGATCACCAAAAAGGGAGACATTTTCTGAAAGAGATGAAAGATAATCGATAATCATTAAGTCATATGAATTGAATTAGCAAATCCCCGGCAAGTCTGGATTGGATGGGATTTGGTGAACGGATTCCGTAATTAAGAGAAGACATATGGAACTGTATCCTCGTCTCGATCCTCGACAAGAAGCTGGAGAGCATCTCCGGAGTAACGGGACTCTCCGGAGAATGAGTCACCGGACACGAATTATTCTGTCCGTACCGTATTTAGGAATGAAATTTGCATTAAGCAAAAGCAGGAAAACGAAAATGGAGGAGGATTTCAAAATGAAAAAGACAATCACAAGGAACAACATGCAGGTCTGGGGAATCATTTCTCTTGTTTTTTCATTTGTTCTTATGAATGTCGTTTTGAATTCCACTTCCTGCAAAGCGGCTGAAAAGATGACAATTGTTGTAAATGATTTTGATGCATCTGGATATGCATACGGTATCGAGAGAGTCGTTCCGGATATGGTTGTGAGCGAACTCGTTTCTACGAGGTTGTTCGCTGTTCTCGAAAAGAAGAAATTCGACGAAATCAAACGCGAACAGGCAGACTGCCTTACCGGCGTGTATGACAAGAAAAACTGTCCGCAGGTTGGCAAGGCGCTCGGAGCAGAGCTTCAATTGAACGGAGTTGTTACAGAAGTCGGTGTCGAACAGAAAGACTTAAACGTCGGTGGGCTCTTTCCCAACAGTGATTTTGCAAACGTCAATCACAGGACAGTAACGGCAAGAGTCAAAATTGATGTCAGAATTGTGGATGGCACGACCAGAGCGACAATACTCACGGCATCAGGAATTGGAATTGAAACTGACGAGGACTGGTCGGGAAAAGGAAACTTTAACGGACTTCTTTCGCACATTGATATACACGACCAGGAATGGCAGCAGAGTTTTATCGGAAAAGCTGTCCGAAAAGCCATCCAGGACATAGTACGCCAGATAGTCATGAAGATTGGTGTTGCTGGTCTCGGTGGCAAGGAAGGCGCTGTAACAGCAGTATCCGGCAACTATGTATACATTAATATGGGCGCATCGCAAGGTATCGACAAAGGAACGAAGATGGTTGTTTCGAAGAAAAAGGACGTTTACAACACTCAGGGAGCACTGGTCTACAAAGGAAAGGAGTCCGTTGCGGTGATAGAAATAACTGATGTTCAGGAGTCCGCGGCCCAGGGGAAAATTATTGAACGTATAGAAGCTGTAAAAGAGGGATACATCGTAGAGGTTAAGGAATGAGGTGGGGAAATTGATAATGAAAAAGGCCATCTCAGTCTTAGTTCTAACCGCCGTCGGTGCGGGAATCTATCATTTTGCCGCATCCGGGTCAGTACAAAAGCTGTTCAAACATGATCGTGGAAAAAAGGTGGTCTCAATCTGGGACGGCAGAATAATAAAGGGATATGGAAATGGCAAAAAAAACACTCCTGAAAACAATCAGTGGGAGTTTCACAGTGGTGTGGATATCGAAGCAAGCCCGGGAGCGCCTGTAGCGGCCGCAACGGATGGCGTTATTTCATCTGTGGGTTGGGATGAGAATCTCGGTGATGTAGTTATCATTTCGGCTGGAGACAAAACATTCAAATATGCGAAATGCATTCCAGGGGTGCGAATAGGCCAGAATATTAAAAAGAAAGACATCCTTGGACATGTGTCAAAACCCGATAAAAATGAAAATGCTCATCTTCATTTCGAGGTAGCAGTTAATGGAGTACAAGTTGACCCATTAGAATGGAAAAAACAGAACTATTATGCAGTTTCATCACCCGCCAAATCAAATCAAAAAGTGTCTTCTTCTCAACAAGGACAACATAGGCAACAGCATACAACCGAAAACATGTTTGCTGATGCACTCAAAGACGAAAGCGCTGAAAGGAATCCTTCTGGTGGTTCTCAAACGCGGGTTGTGGGTGCGCTAAAACAAGCGGCTCATTCATCTTCAAATACTCACAGCAGCACAAAAGCAAAACAACATACAGGCGCTGTCAAAAGGACAATCATTTCGCCAACAAGCCCCAAAGATAGCCTTGCCGATGTGCCTTCAATACCTTCGGGTGTGAACAATACGAATGTCGAAATATTACCCGCCCCAGCTCCCCATATCGCAGAGATCAATAGCGCTTCAAAAGGTTTATCTGTACCGCCAATAAAGAACACTGAACGATATGGGAATGTTCGGATTACAGCGAGAATTCTGAGTTCTGAGACTGTTTGTTACAAGAACTATATGAAGGTATTTGTTGATGGCGTTGAAAAAGTCTCACAATCCGAATCTTGTGTTGATGATTCTGTGACTGTACATGGTGCTGAAATCAGTCTACCGGTCGGTAAACACTCTGTCGAGGTTAAGGGGAGATCTTGCGGCGCTTTCAAAAACTGCGATTCCGAAACAATGCAATATTGGCTCGACGTGAAAGAAAATGACACTGTTCCAATCAGTATAACTATACATCTATGAACAGACAAACAAGGAGAAACCGTGAGAACATTAAGGATATACAGAAAAGCTTTTCCGGTGACAACGGTTCTCGGACCGGAGAA
>Ga0116162_10000718_pt1 | contig 22901 bp, 18 predicted proteins | sample AD_UKC105_MetaG_FD_89875 | JGI IMG/M metagenome (GOLD analysis project Ga0116162, IMG submission 89875) | Active sludge microbial communities of municipal wastewater-treating anaerobic digesters from Hong Kong - AD_UKC105_MetaG | ecosystem: Engineered > Bioreactor > Anaerobic > Digestate...
TGCGTCATGATCACGGGGCAGGAGTTCAACATCAAGGAAATCGTCGTCTATGAAGACGATGATGAGTCCGGTCGGTAGCGCAGCAGCAGTTGCCCCCCTTATCAAAAGCGTTCGGTCTTAACAGGCCGCGCGCTTTTTTGTCATACGGTAATTTTCAAAAAATCCTGATGCAATCCTCACGGTTTCATCACAAATGAAAGCTATGATAAAACCATAGGAAAATAAAACGTCCTTTCCAAACCGGAGAACGTATAACGACAAGGAGGGCATGGAATATGTACCATAATTATTCATTTTGGAGAGTAGGCGCCGGCGGTTGGCTCTGGAGCGGGATCGGCATCCTGCTGGTTGTCGCCGCGGTCGTACTGATCGTTTTTCTCGTTAGGAAAAGCCACGCTGAAAAAGTGGCGCAGGCGGACTGCCGCCGCCTAGGCGACATGCCCCGCACGGAAAGCACGGATTCGCACAACCGCATCATGGAGATCCTGCGCGTGCAGTGCGACGCAAGGCAGACGAACCCCGCCGACTACGAAGAGCGGCGCATGATTCTCGACGGCGGTAAGTCCGACGACTATCGAAACGCCGAACTGGTTGCACTGAAAGAGCGGTATGCACGCCTGGAGATCTCCACGCAGGAATACATCGACGTACGCAATAAAATCCTCAACCTCTCATAACAACGCGTGCGAAAAGCGGGAAGGGTCAAATGAAACCCTTCCCGTTTGCGTTACTCGCAAAATTCAGGCCTGGACTACGTCCGGCCCGCGCCGCCGTTTCCAGACGGCAACCGCCAGCAGGACGCACCCTGCGCTTAGCAGACAGATAACGCCTTCGATCAGCCAGACGTTTCGCACATAACTCGCAAGAATCACGGCGACCGCATCCACCAATGCGTGCAGGAGAATGGCGATCGGGAACAGCCATAACGCCTTTCTGTTTTTCGCCGCGAACCAAACGAGAACCGAAAGCGACAGATGCAACGCGACCGCGCCGATGCGTTCCACAATGCTCGCAAGGAACATTCCGGGCGCAACGTCCGACAGCGCCGCCGAGATGGCCGCGCCCATCGCCGAATCGAGCGTCCCGGCGTTGAGCATGAGCGCGTAAACGATGTTTGCCGCCATTGTAACGCCGACCAGCAAAAAAGCCTCGATGCCACCGTGTCCCGCGCCGTACATCAATGCGTTATAATCGTTTCCACGCTTCCTGCGCAATACGGTTCGAAATGCAACATACCGTCCCGTTTCTTCAAATATGCCGGCAAACAGGCCGCCGATCATACCGTACAGCCAGATATCGCTTTGAATGAACAGCCAGCAGTCCAGCTTTGCCACAAGCAGGTACGCAGCCTGCTCGAGCCCCATTGCGAACACAAGGAACACTGCGCAGCCAATCCAGAACGGAAGACGGTCTGCATGATGTCTTTTTCGAAAATAGAGATACAGTCCCAGCGGGATGATCATAGCGGCGATTGCGGCAATCCCCATGCATACGATCGCCAGAGTGGATACGGCGTTTTCCATCGCTATTTCCTTTTGTCCTCAACGTGTCCATAGGTTTCCACGCACCAGCTCTTTTTGCCGCAGCAGGTGCAGGTCAGTTTGCGTGTTTTCGGGGTGTGCCTCGCCCAAAATACCTCTTTTAAAGACGGACGGAACCGTTCGCCACACTCCGGGCAGATATACAGCGTGTTTCTATAGTATATGCGCATTACGATGACCCCAAAAAGAACGACCAGCGGAATGCACGCGACAAACGGCCACCAAGTGCCGGTAAAAATCCAGTACAGAATCGTTCCCCACTCGATCAGCGTCATTGGAATAGCAAGCAACAGCATGTTGCCGTGCAGCTTTTTCAAATTCTTCTTTTCTTCCATCATGTGTTCCATGTCCGCAATCGACTCTATGGAGAGCAACCGCCCTGTGCTGAGCGTTTCGCGCACGCTGTCGATCGCACGTTTCTGCTCCTGCATCAGCCCGATTTCCTCGTCGATCTGCCGTTCCTGCTCGTCCAGCAGCAAAAGAAGAACGTTTTCCGGACGTTCGCTCCCCAGAATCCCTTTGATGGACTCCAGCGACAGGCCGAGAGACTTGAGCATGCAAATGATTCGCATTGTCTTCAGGTCGCTTTCGGAATACAGTCTGCGCCCGCCTTCCGAGAGCTCAGTCGGTTTTAGCAAATCCTTTGCGTCGTAAAACTGCACCGTACGTACGGATACGCCGCACAGCTTTGCAAGTTCTCCGGTCGTGTAAGCAGCCATGGATTTCACCTCCTTATGGGCATACCATAACGTATGACGTAGCGTCACAAGCAAGGGGTTTTTCAGGTCGTTTCAAGGTTTTGGTGGTTTTATAGTGTAAATCTGCCGTTCAACCCGTTCGTGCCGGAAGCATCGACCATTCCGATGCTGCTTTGCGGGGGACAGTTGCCGAACTTTTAACGTTGACTTTACGCGTTTGTGACGGCACGGCGATATGATAAAACCGAAAAGATGAAAGGAGGGACTACATGAAATCAGCTTCACACCACGCAATGGGGCATCTGCTGCACCGGACGCTGGAGGAGGCGGGCATCCATCTGGACAAAGAAATGTTCGTTCTGGGAAACCTGCTGCCGGACTATTTGCCGGAGCTTATCCTTTCCCCGCACTTTACCGCAAAGTGCCAGCGGGAAATCAACGTGTTTGCCGGCGTTCTCGCCGCACAGCATATCGACCGCGCGAAAGAAATCCCTGCGGAATACGCACTTCGCCTCGGCATCCTGTGCCATTATATCACGGATTATTTCTGCTTTGCGCACTGCCGCGAATTTGGAAAAACGCTGGCGAAACACGCGGTATACGAGCAGGAACTCGACGACTATTTCCGCAGCCATTACCATGCCGGCGAATGCCTGCTTGCCGAATATCCAAGCGTACAGTGCGCTTGCGCAAAGGACGTCGTGTCGGACATCTTTCAGACGAAGCGTCGCTATCAGTCGGCCGAGCGGGCGTTCAAAACGGACTTGCAGTTCGCGTTTACGACATGTCTGAACACAATCCGGCGGATCTTGGTTCTTTCGGAATCCGGCCAGCACGCGTTCAGTCCTGGTTTCCGCTTTGCGCCGTTCGCCGTGGAAAAGTATGCGTTTCAAAAGGACGTTTGCAAGCGCAGGATCGTTCCGCGCCGCGCCTGGTGCACCGGTTCGGTCGCCTAGCCCTGGCGAAACACAAAATCAGCCAATCAAACGCACCTCTTGCCAATCGTCTCCCGAAAGGGACGGTTGTTTTTTATTTCAAGTCCGGTTTGGGCACTGCAAAAAAACCAGCGCGCCGTACGGCGCGCTGGTTGGCTTCGCTTACCTATTGAATTAAAGTTGAATTTCGCCCGCGCCGTCGCCTGCGTCGGACTGGTAAAACGAAGGCGCATAACCCGTCCGTTTTTCATACTCCGCCGCGAGCCGCTTTTTAAACGCGGCAATTTTTGATTTTTCCACGATGCTGATGTTGCAGCCGCCGAACCCGCCGCCGGTCATGCGCGAACCGATGACGCCTTCGATGCCCGTCGCGATGTCGAACACCGCATCCAGTTCCGGCCCGGTCGCTTCGTAGTCGTCACGGATGGATACGTTCGCTTCGCACAACAGTTTGCCGAACGCAGCGATATCGCCCGCTTCGAGCGCTTTCAGCGAGGCGATCGTCCTTGCTTCTTCCGTTACGCAGTGCCGTGCGCGGCGGTAGAGCGTTTCGTTCGTGAAAAACTGCCGGAACGTCTCAAGTTCATCCGCTTTTATCGAGCAGAGATTTTGATAAGCTCCGCCGTTACGGTTGATGACGGTCAGCGCCTGTTCGCACTCGCTCCGGCGTTGGTTATACTGCGAATCCGTCAGCTTATGCGGCGCGTTCGTGTTTGTGATGACAATCGTGTATTCGCCGAGTTCCAGCGGGACATATTGATAGTCCAACGTATTGCAGTCCAAAAAGAGCGCATGATCCTTTTTTGCCATGGCCGAAACGAACTGATCCATGACGCCGCAGTTCATTCCGACGTATTCGTTTTCCGCCTTCTGGCAAAGCACCGCGATTTCCGCCATGTCGGGTTCGGTCCGTCCGCCGAGCGTTGCCAGCGCAACCGCGGTCGCCACCTCAATCGACGCGGACGAAGACAGCCCCGCGCCGAACGGAACCGTTCCGTGATAGAGCAGGTCGCAGCCCGGCACGGCGTAGCCCGCCTGCTGCAATACGGAAGCAACGCCGCACTGGTAGTTTCCCCAATGCAGCTGTTTATATTGCTCCAGCGCGCTCAAATCCGCTTCCACCCTGTCCGGCAGGTCTGTCGCGGCAAGACGCATCGTCTGCGTCCCGTTTGCGCGCGCAACAACGGTATTGTTCATGTCCAGCGCCGCGGGGAACACATGCCCGCCGTTATAATCGATGTGCTCGCCGATAAGGTTGATACGTCCGGGCGCCTGAAACAGGCGAATGCCGTCCGTCGTTCCGCCGTAAAGCGTCATGAATTCAGAAACCAACTCTTGATTCGTCATCTTTTTCTCCACAATCGTCATGATATTATTTCAGCGAGTTCAGCGGAAAGCACCGTTGAAAGCACAGCGCTTCCACCGGATGCAAAACAGGGCATCCCCTTTCCCCGGCCGGACCGCAGCAAGAATATTTTATCACGGTTTTGCCGTCATAGGGAGGCGCTTTGGCAAAATTACACGTGTTTTTGCCAAAAGCCGTGCCAATCGGGAACCGGCGCTATGTTTCGGTCGGCCCGAACCGTTCTGAAATTACCGGGAACAAACGGATTCCTTCTGTCGTTGCGGCAGAAAGCGCCTCCGTTTCCGGCGGAGGCGCTTTGTTACATTCCGCGGCAATCGATCAAACGATTAGCCGTCCGTTTTCGTCAGTCGCCTTCGCATGTGTTTCGAATCATCTTTCCGTCTTTCTCAACATGGTAAAACGCTTCCCGATGCGACAGCTCGGTAAATTTCAGTATCTGGTATCCCTGTTTTTCACCGTTTCTATCTTCAATTTTGTAAAATTCCGCCCAGTTTCTACGGCGCGCATTCGCATCGTTGAACGAAGGAACAAGATAAGCGGTGGCGCTTGAGCCCTGTCTCCAGATCGCGGCATAAATCGAAGTATCGGCCTGCGCCTTTTTAAAAGCCGGCTTTCTGTCTTCCGTCGGGTCCAGCAGCGCGTACTCGAAGCCTGCTTTTTTTATCTTTTCCTGCCATAGATCGTTGGCGACGATATCCGACAACTGGTTGACAAGGTCCAGCGCGCTTTGGTAGTTTTCTTTCCTGATTCGCTCTTCTTTAAGTCGTTCCTCTTCTTGTTTTTTCTTAAGCTGCTCTTCTTTAAGCCGTTCCTCTTCACGTCGCTTTTTCTTAAGCTGCTCTTCGTTCGGCGGCTCGGGTTCAGAGCCTTTCGGCTTTCTGTTCGATTTTTCGTCCGTATCCCCTTTTGTTTGCAGCGGAATACGGTCCGGACGGACGGCGGTCCCGTTCCCGTTCGCGTTATCAAGGCGAATCAGCAAAATCGGGGACTCCTCCGGACTTTCAAAGCGCACTGTCGTTGTGAGATTTACTTCGGTCGGTGCCTTTGCGCGATCCGCTTCTTCGGGGATTTGTTTCAGCTTTTCGCTCGCTTTCGCACCCGCTGTTCTATGCTCGAAAATAAGCCAAACGAAGCAGGCTATGAGCAGCGTTGCAAAAACGCATGCGACAATCAGGACGATAAGCATCGGGGCGTCCAGCACCGGCTCCCTGTTCGCCAAAGCGGCTTCGTCCTCCGCGGTTTCCGTTACAGTGTCCTTTGCCTGCAGTTCCGCCGTTAGCAAATCGATCTTTGTCTGCAACGCTTCGGTCTTTCCTTCGAGCATGGCGACTTCTTCCACGCGGTCCGTGTCGGTTTGTATCAGCGCGTCGATAACGGCGCCGGAGTCGATCCAGCCGGTTTCTGCAAATGTTGAATCCGCGTCCTGATCGCCGGACGTTTCATTTTCTGATTCGTCCAGGGTAGCGCTATCTGTTTCAACTGATTCGTCAGCATTTTCTATGCTTGTTTCCGGCTCGCCGGCGGTCCAAACGATTTTTACTTCACATTTGCCGGTCAAGCCGGCCTGCCCTTCCTCTGCATTTTGGTCCACCGCCGACCTCTGTAGAAACACGTGGGCAGTATTTTCAACGCCGTCTTCACCGCTTTGGTAAGAAACGTATTCTCCCGGTTCGCCGGGGGATAATCGTCCGATTTCTTCGCCGGAAGCATCGTAAACCGCCGTCGTCTCGCAAACGAAGATTTCGACGCCGTCCTCCGAGTCTTCCGCGGCATACGCCGTTTGGCAAAAGCCAAGCAGCAGCAGCGCGGCGATCAGCAGCGCGATTTTTCTGTGCATCTTCATGTTTTTGCCCTCCCCCGGCTGCCTGCCGTTGTGCAGGCAAGGTAGTATTGGCTCAATGCATCGACCGCACCAATAAGAAACGCGTCTCCGTCGTCAATGTGACCTTTCAGTACTTCCCGATCGTATTGATGCCTGCCCGGTTTGTCAAATATTCCGGCTGAGTATTCGCCTTGTTTGAATGTCCAGTCAAAACACTCGCTTGCGGCCGTTTTATAAGCTTCTAGCAGTTCATTGAATTCTTTTCGACCGGCTTCGACCACCTTTTCATGCGCCGCATTACGCGTTTTATTACCGGTGGCCGCCTCTGCTGCCGAATCGGTTCCCGCCGCCGTGCCGAAACGTACTTGCGAGGAGGTGGAGCGCTTGCCATCGCCAAATATCGCCGGCCTTCCTTTGAGCGAACCACTGGCGACTTCCAGCTTAGGGTCTTTTGAAAACTCGCATTCAAAATCCTCCGGAGCAATGGCTGCATGCATTCCCGCCAGGAACAGCCGGTAAACGAATTCCGTCTTGCTTTCTTCGTCGCGGTGGATCCAATGAATCATTTTTGAACCGTTGCCAGCAAGGATGACAGAAGCGCTGTCTTTTGAAATCTCTTTTTCGTCCCTTAACATAAGGCCTGCACAAAAGATGATCGACGCCAGATAAAATGCGACCCTTTTTTTCAGCTCCAGCAGCGCACCGGCTCCATTTTCGCCGGGGTTTTTCCCCGCGCAATATTTTGCGTAAGCCTCTCCGAACGTTTTTTCATTGTGAACCTGCGTGTCGATATTTTTGTCTTTCGGGATTTTCATGCCAAGCAAATCTTCGATACTGCTTTCGCCGTTTCCGTCCTGGCTTTTGCAAATATCATTGATAAATCCATCGACGTCGTAATACATTTCTTTGATGCTGTCTTCCGCATTATTAACAAGTATCTTAAGCTTGGCCGCATTGTTATCCCGCAGGCCTTCCAGCAAAATTTTCCGTGCGCCGAAGCGTATCGAACTCGAATAACAATGCGATATTCCATCGTTCACCGCGTCGATAAAGATATCCGCGGAGCCGCCGCCGATATCGATTACGCAATACGTAACCTGTCTGGTCACTGCGCTGGCTGCATACCGGAAAGCCGCCTCGCTTTCGGTTATTTCAATTATGCTGCCCACCGTCTGGTCTGTATTGTCTTCTGCATTAATGCTGCCCATCGCCTGGTCTATATTGTCTTCTGCATTATCCGGCCGGTGTATTGCAAGGCCCGTGTTTTGGATTACCCTGTTCAGCGCAGCGCCCAGGGACGTGAAATAGCCATCCACAGCCTGCCTTTTAAACGACAGCGGGTAGGACGCCGTCAACGACAGCTCGCTGCAATTGTTGCATTTCGCTTCCAGTGCGATCATGTACAACAGTTGCATCAGCATTGCTTCCACGCGCTTTTGGTTGTTGTCGCCGCTTTGGCACCACTTTAAATTCGGATATAATTTAGGCTGTGCAAAACTCTTTCGACGCCCCAAAAACGCCCGGTAAAATATCCAGCTGTCGAATAACGGTTGCCGAGCAATATTCGTGGCGGCCGCATCCGCTAAAATCGACTGCAGCGGAACGCTTTTTGCGATTTCTTTTGCAAGTTCCTCTTTCGCAGGAATGTCCCTGTAACTCGGCAGGTCGCTCTCCCTGTCCGACAAGGTTTCCATAATTTCCTTTGCGGTAAGCGGCATTGCGGGAACAAAGTATTTCACAAAATACGGCGTATCCGTCTTGCTGTCAATCCTTGGATTGAGCAGCGGCATGCTCCAGAAATTGAGCCCGCTGATCAATGTTTCTTTCGTTTCCCCCCTGACTCTGCCAAACAATGTCGTTGAGGACGTGCCGAAATCCAGGGCCGCCTCGTAGATGCGCGGATTGTTTGCGGTCCCAATCAAAGCCGATTTTCTCGTTGTGACATAACCCAGTAAAGCATTATTATAGTAAAGTTTGCAACGCTCCGGCATTTGCTTGAGCATGTAGTACGTCAGCTGCGTTTTCCCTCCATCTTGGTGATCTTTCCCCGGTTCTTCCTTTTTTGAGGCTTCGCTTGTTTTTTCAGCTGTCTTTTTATCTTCATGTTCCGGTTCTATTTGATATCCCTGCCGATTGATGATCTGCTCTTCATCTTCAGGCGTTAATCGATAATGGCTGCTTTCGACGCAGAACATGAAGTATTTCGACCATCCGTCGATCCGCTGTCTCGGCCAGATGCCCGCCGTGCAGAAATCGTACCATGTCGCAAACTCTATCGCAGGTTTTTCATATAGACGCGAGAAAACGATATTTCCGATTGTTACAGTCGCCTCGATTTTTGAAAGCTTAATATCCTCGCCGCACGGAGTAATTTTGACTTCGTATTTTGGTTCCAGTTCCGCGTTCTCGTCCCACAGCTTCCAGAACATCTCCGTAACCGGCATTGGTATGAAAAAGTGTACGTATTTTTCCTTTCTTTCGAGGGCCTTCAGGCACTCGTCTCCCAAACCGCCGGCGGCTTTATGGATGTCCGTAAGCCTGTCGTAACGCGCTCCCTGCTCGATTATCGCGTAATGCACCGTATCGGAAAACAGCTTGAATGTCTTCGGCACCGGGACCCGCCAAATCTGAAGCTCTCCATTCTTGTGTCCCTTTACAACGTCGTCTATATTCGGGGTTGTCGCGGTCTCCAGTTTATATGCACTATTCAAAGCATAGGAATAGTCCTGGATCAACCGTTCTTTCAGCAAGCCGTTATGGGATGTTTTTTGGTCATAGGCGTCAAGCCATCGTTTCAGCACCAACGCATGGATTTGCCATATGGCGGGAATTTCCCGATCTTTTGCAACCTTTATCATTCCCGGCGTATAGACGGGTTTCGCATCCTTTGCTGCCCCGAGATCGGCGGCCTCCACATTTTCGACAAGGGCGTGGACCTTCCCACCTTTGAGCCAGGGAATCTTGTCCGGATAAACTTTCTGGAGTTTTTCCCAGGCATCCTTTGTCGGGACGATATGCACCGTGGGCGACGACATGGCGATCGGATGTTGACCATCGACGTCTTCGATGTAATAGATATCCATGCTGTTCCATCTGTCCGCCTTCGGTCTGGTCTTGTACGCCGCGCTGATGTACGGGTTGACCGCCTCTTTCGTAAAGTCGATTGTTTCCCTACGGACTTTTACATCGTAGGCGTCGGCAAGCAGTAAAACGGCGAGCATGGCGCGCCATTCCCGGACGACGATTTCTTCATATTCCATGTAACTATTGTCCTGATCGGCGTTCGTAAGCAACATATCAAAGAGCTGATGCTGGCTCCAGATGTCCGGCACAGAGGCGATGCGCCTCAGATCATGCTGTTTGATTCTGTCCTTATCTTTCGGGTCGACGATGCGGATGGCCTTGCCGATCTCTTTTATTTCCTCTCTTTTCCCCGTCAGTTCGCTGCTGGTCGGATGAAACGGAAACCAATGATAATACTCCATCTTTTATCCCTCCCTGTTCGTTTCAACCGAGTCTTTGGAAACGCAACACTCCATCAGCGATGAAACGAAGTAATTTGCCGGATTGTGCTCGCCGATCTTCATGGAATTCATGGAAGCCGTAATTTCCGCTCCGGGAATGCCACAAAGCGTAAATGCAGCCGTCCCGTCGCTCGCCTGCCGCGAAATCGATTTTTCTATCGGCATTCCGTCGTTTCGCCCGCTGCCCTCGATCTCCAGCAATTCGTGCATCCCATGGTGGTCGAGCTCTTCCAGCCAGCGGAACATACTCGACGCAAAGGCCTTTGGAACGGCTACCCCGCGCTGGGACTCTTCGTATATTTTTTTGAGGTCGTCTGTCTTCCCCCAAACGGCCCGAAACGCTTCCGGCCTGTACCGCCAGGAAAGCTTCTCCTGCGATGCGATCGATTGATAATACACATTCAGCATCAGGTAAAACCGCTCCAGCCGCAGGATATAGTCTTTGACGCCCGTCTTGCTTTTGGCCTGCCCATAAGCGCCGAAATAATCGAAACTCTTCAGTGGGAAATATCCGTTTGACGGAACGGTCCCATCCGTGTCTGTTCTTGTTTTGAGCGGGACCGACACTTCGATGTTTTTCGGATAGTCTCCCGCAAAATAGCGGCAAACGCCGATCGCAGCCATCAATTCGGCAGGCATGGACGGATTGTCCTGTCCTTCCTTGGCCTTGCGTTTGCCGTCCGTTTCGACTTTCTCCCAGACGGCATTCTTTTCCTTATCCGTTTTCTTTTTTTGCATCTCCTGGCAAAAATCGCCGACAAACTGCGTATATTCGACCCCGTTCAGCGCGTCGGACTCCTTATAATACTTGAGCGCCATCTTGCTGTTGATCGGGAACAGCGAGCTGTCAACCTCCGTATCGAGATCGATGTTGAAATAAGGCAGCATAAGCGTCAGCCCGATGTGTTCGGCGTAATGGGTCAGATCCCCGTCTTCTTCTTTTTTGCAGGCTTCCTGATACAACCTTGCAAGCGTCGGCGTTCCGCTTGCTCCCGTTCCGCCGAATACAGAGCCGGCAAACATTACCCTCAGTTCGTCGTTTCTTCCAACGCCGCTGAAAATGCTGTGCCAGAAGCCGCTTTCATTTCCCCAGTCGTCATGGAAGTTCTTCGCCCAGAGCAACGAGCCGATCCTCGGATTGCCCTTACACCCGCGCTGCAGTTCCATAATCCGATCGTTCGTGTCGTACAGCGCATGGAACGTAAGTTTTTCCTCTTCCTCGGACGATCCGGGCGTAACGATCAAGTCGAGCGTGCTATTGTCTTTCGTCCCAACGGAAAATTCGGCGAACCTGTCGACCTTCTTTGCTTTCCAGTTTCTTTTGCGCAGGCCGTCGTCAACCGCAACCGACAAAAACGGCATGGCCGCGTTCAGGCTCTTTATCATTTCCTCAAGCTCGTCCTTGTCGCCGCCTTTTACGATATCCAGATCGACCATCCGGATTTCCAGCCGGTAATCGTCTCCGCAAAGGTCCGTCAGCATGCCGGACGCCGCCAGCGCGACGACCGATTGTGCCACACGCATGCCGGACCCGCCGATTGCAACCAATACAAACTTTTTTGCCATATCCTGCCTCCCTCGTTACTCCCGTCAGTTTTTGATCGTTTTCAGTTTATCGTCCCATTTTGCCACGATCCTGCTCCGCAGCGGTACGTTCGTCGCCGGGACATAGTGCATGCACAAGATCCAAATAATCGCACCGCATATTGCCAGCATGAGGTACGGCAATCCCGCTCTGAATATGATCCAAAGACTTTCCGGAATATAGTTTCCAATCAGATTTTCGGACACAATTCCATATCGTGCGCCGGCCAATGCGCCGATTCCAGCGCAAATCAGCAAGAAATTGCTCCAATTTTGCAAGGAAAGCCGCCCGTGCAGTTTTCGACCTGTATCGCCTTTCTTTTCGTTGACAATAAAAAAGATCAGGTTGGCGGCAAGCAATGCCATAATGCCGGCAAAATGCGCCCAGTATAGCGAGTTCTGATATGCCTGTGCAACTCGCTGCGAAGCATCGTCCAGATAAAAAGCCACCAACACGGGCGTCTTTATCAAAAGCTGCGGAACCAGCGCAAGCAGAAGAGCCGCCGCCACCATTACCGTTATTCGAATTCCAATCCTTTTTTTTCTTAACGTATCCATTGCCAGCCTCCCCAAAATTTATCTCGCCTGTACTTTACTGTTGTTCGCCTGTGGATTCCGGATGTTTCAGCGAGAGCGCATCCTCGCGGCTGAACGCCCAGCCGTTAAAGTCCTCGTCTTCCTTCCAGTTGCCGGACGGCACGTATATTGCCGGGATATCGCGCACGACGATTCCAAACACGGTCGTCTGCACACACGCGTACGTTCCTTCCTCGATTGCGTCCAGGGCAATCTGCGTCTGTTTGTCGGCAATGCCGCTTGCAATCAGGCTCGACAAAAACGGCGTCTTTGCGGTTGTCGCCGACGTAAACCGTGCGGACGTACCGCTTTCTTCGCGGATGTACTCTTTGGTAAACTCCTTTAGGTTCAAAGTCCATGCGCTTGGCCAGCTTGTCTGATAAAGCGCCGCAATCTCATCCCACTGCGGGGATATCCACGTTCGGACGTCCACGGAAAACAGCAGAGGCACGTCTTCCGGGAGCATATCGGTATTGAGCGAAAAGATAATATCGACGCTTCCGGTTCTCGTATTGATTTGCTTGCTTTCGCACCGTATGATCGATTGATCCGCTTCGACCCATTCGGATGTTTTCGTCGCCCCGTCCTTTTCTTCGTAGTTCAGCATCGAGACAACGGGTTCAACGGAATAGTCGGCGGCGGCAAACTCGATTTCATCGGCCGCGGCCAGCAGACCGTGTTTGTAATAGGCGGCCTCGCCTCCGTTGGACGAATCGGTCAGCGTGTACGGAAGCGTACACTTCACTTCCACGTTGTTTTCGTTTTCGCCGCGCACATCGGTATATATCTTTAAAACGGGGACGCTTTCCAAAAGCTCGATATCCTCTTCGGACAAATTTGTCGATGCGGGATACAAAATCTCGTCGTCATCGTTTGGAAGGCCGCGAACAAGGTATCCGATATCGTAGTCCGCCGCGTCATACGCCTGGATTCCGGTATGGAACGATATCGAAATATCGTCGTTTTCACGCTGCCGCACACCGTATTCGGAATAGTAGGCGGCATACACCGGGTTGCTCTCGTCCAGCATCCCGCTGTTTTCAAGGTCGGACAGGGCTTTCTCCATGCTTTTTAGCACGCACGCGTCGTTTCCCATAAACAGAATGTATATAGGGTGGCGAAAGATCTCGTTTTCGTCTTTGTCCGCAACCATATAGGCGCTGATGCTTCTTGCTTTGCCCGTCAGCGAATTAATCGGCAGATTGTCAACGGTTCCTGAAAAATCGCCCAGCACGCCGATGATGCCGACCGTCGTATCGTCCGGTTCCAAAAACGTTTTCTGTATCGTTTCAGCCGTACGCAGGCAGATATCTTCGGCCGGCATCATCAAATCCGAGATAAAAATGCAGACCGATCCGGGATTTTCGGAATAAAAATCGGCGATCCCGTCGACAACGTCGGCAATGCTGTTGCTGTCCTCCCGAAAAAACTCTTTCGTATGCGCCGAAAGGAAAAAATCGTCGCTCGCAGCAGCGCCACGACGTGCATCCCCGGCAATATCGCCGGCGGTATAGCAACTGCGCGCGCTGTTCATGGAAGCGCTCATGACCGCGGAGAGTACGGCGCTGTACGTTGTGCAGTATTCCGAAACGAACCCCTTCATTCCCTGACCGTCGTCGATCACGATGCAATAGCTCGTATCGCCGGACGTTCCGGCTTCGGTTTCCACCGCGTGCGGCTTCAGTTTTTCCAGCGCTGAAAGCAGCTGCCGCGTCGGATTCATGATTCCAGCCGGTTCCTCAGGTTCTGCAGCTCCGCATGCCGTCAATCCAAGCAAAAGCAGCAGGCAGCACGCAACACACAACACTCGTTTTTTCATGTTTCCCCTTTCGTTCCGCAAAGCAGGCGAAATACCCGCCGTATTGCCGGTATGGCCGTATGATCGATCGAATTTCAGGATATGTTTGGCGAAAAGTATTAAATTTTATTTATTTTATCATCGGGCAACTGTCGTAAATTGGAGGAATCTGTATGAGTCTCGGTTGTTTTGGCTGATTCGGACGGCCTCTTCATGTAAGCGCCGTCCGGTCGCCGTTCTTTCGAATATATCGTCGCTTCGCGCAAATTTAGGGTTGCCGTGTTTTCTGTTTTATAAAAAGCCGTCTTGTCTCCGACTCCTGAAATCCAGTTGCTATCGTCCGTTTTCATCCCGCTATGACGCAGGGAAGCCGGCACTCTTGCAGCATGCGTGACACTGCCCGGTTTCCACCCTCCGCCGAAGATTGCGCCCGCAAATCCGTTTCCGTATAACGATCCGGCTGCATAAATGCATAATGTATGTATATGCTTGGCAGATATACAGAATTTCTTCGAATTTTCAAAAATTCTGCACATTTTATACAATATATTTTAACATTTGCTATTGACTATTTATTCTAAATTATTTAATATATATGCAATACATAAATTGGAGGCAGATTCCTATGTCCGATATTAAAAAGATTGTTTTAGCATATTCGGGTGGGCTCGATACGTCTATCATCATCCCGTGGCTCAAGGAGAACTATCCCGGCTGCGAAATCGTCGCGGTCGCCGGGGACGTCGGCCAGGGAATCGACGAACTGGACGGCCTGGAAGAAAAAGCGCTGAAGACCGGCGCTTCCAAACTCTATGTCGCGGACCTTACCGACGAATTCGCCGACGATTATATCGTCCCGACGATGAAGGCCGGCGCCACCTACGAAGGGTATCTGCTTGGCACGTCGTTTGCGCGCCCCATCATCGCAAAGAAGCTTGTTGAGATCGCGCTCAAGGAAGGCGCGGACGCCATCGCACACGGCTGCACGGGCAAGGGCAACGACCAGGTGCGTTTCGAGCTGGCGGTCAAGCACTTTGCGCCGAGTATGAAGATCATCGCGCCCTGGAGGGAATGGACCATCCGCTCGCGCGACGAGGAGATCGACTATGCGGAAGCACACAACATTCCGCTCAAGATCAACCGCGAGACCAACTATTCCAAGGATAAAAACCTCTGGCACCTTTCGCACGAGGGGCTCGACCTGGAGGACCCGGCGAACGAGCCGACGTATGAGAAACCCGGCTTCCTTGAAATGAGCGTCTCTCCGATGGACGCGCCGGACGAGCCGACGTACCTCACGATCGATTTCGAACAGGGTGTGCCCGTCAAGCTCGACGGCAAAGCCATGAGCGCCAAAGAGATCATCCTCGCGCTGAACGCCGTCGGCGGCGCAAACGGCATCGGCCTGCTGGACATCGTGGAAAACCGGCTGGTCGGCATCAAGAGCCGCGGCGTTTACGAGACGCCGGGCGGCACGATCCTCTACAAAGCGCACGATGCGCTCGAGACCATCACGCTCGACAAGACGACGCTGCACAAGAAGCAGGAACTTGCCATCACCTATGCCGAGCTCGTCTACAACGGCCAGTGGTTCAGCCCGCTGCGGGAAGCGCTTGCGGCGTTCGTCGACAAAACGCAGGAAAACGTGACGGGCACGGTCAAGCTCAAGCTCTATAAGGGCAACGTCATCAAGGCCGGGATCGAAAGCCCCTACAGCCTGTATTCCGAAGCGATCGCCACGTTCGGCGAAAGCGACTATAATCAGAAGGACGCGGAAGGCTTCATCAACCTTTACGGTCTGCCGACACAGGTTCAGGCCATGATGAACGCAAAGAAAAAGTAACGGTTCGCCGGCTCGCTGCGGCGGGCCGGAACGGAAACCTGGAAAAAAAGGAAGACGAAGGAATGGAAAAGCTCTGGGCAGGACGCACGGCGGGCGGAAACGCCGCTCTCGCGGATGAACTGAATCGGTCGATCGCGTTTGATTCGCGCATGTTTGAGCAGGACATCACCGGCTCGATGGCGCACGCGGCCATGCTTGGCGCGCGCGGAATCATCGCAAAAGAGAGCGCCGAACACATCATCGACGGCCTGCAGGGCATTCTCGACGACATCCGGGCGGGCAAGCTTGCCATCGACCCGAACGCCGAGGATATCCATTCCTTCGTGGAATTCGAACTCACGCGACGCATCGGCGACGACGGCAGGAAGCTGCATACCGCACGAAGCCGAAACGATCAGGTTGCGCTGGACCTAAAACTCTATCTGCAGCAGCAGACGGACGAAGTAAAAGCGCTTGTCAAAGCGCTTTTGCATTCCATCGTAAGCGTAGCGCAGAAGCATACCGAAACGGTCATGCCGGGATACACGCATTTACAGCGCGCGCAGCCCGTCTCGTTCGGACACTGGATCCTTGCGTACGCGTTCATGCTCAGCCGGGACGTCACGCGTCTGAAAAACGCGCAGGCCGGCATGTCGCTTTCCCCGCTCGGCGCCTGTGCGTTCGCGGGGACGACCTATCCGATCGACCGCGAAATGACCGCAAAGCAGCTTGGTTTTTCCGGCGCGACGCAGAACTCGGTCGATTCCGTTTCGGACCGCGATTTCTGCATTGAGCTGGCCGGCGCGCTGTCGATCCTTATGATGCACCTGTCCCGGTTCTCCGAGGAGATCGTCCTCTGGTCGAGCTGGGAGTTCCGATTCGTCGAGCTTGCGGACGACTTTTCCACCGGCTCCTCGATCATGCCGCAGAAAAAAAACTCCGACATGGCGGAGCTCGTGCGCGGCAAAACCGGACGGGTGTACGGCGACTTAACGACGCTTTTAACCATGATGAAGGGCCTTCCGCTGGCTTACAACAAGGATTTGCAGGAGGACAAGGAGGCGATCTTCGACGCGTTCGACACCGTAAAGCTCTGTCTTTCCGTCTTTGCGCCGATGATCGAAACCATGACCGTCCATCCGGAAAACATGAAAAAAGCGGCCGCCGAGGGCTTCATCAACGCCACGGACTGCGCCGATTACCTCGTGAAAAAGGGCCTGCCGTTCCGTACGGCGTATAAGATCGTCGGCCAGCTCGTCGCGGCCTGCATCCAGGAGCATCAGACGCTCGAAACGCTGCCGATTGCGGAGTACAAACAGTTTTCGGAACTGTTCGAGGACGATATCTACACCGCGGTCGATCTGATTCGCTGCGCAAAGTCCCGGACGTCCCAGGGCGGAACGTCCCCCGAATCGGTCGAACAGCAGATTGCCTACCTGACGGGGTTTATAAACGATGTATAATGTTTTTATCGACGGAAAAGAGGGCACGACCGGTCTAAGGATCTTCGACCGGCTTTCGGACAGAACCGATATCGAGCTGATAACGCTCCCCGAGGCAAAGCGCAAGGACGCAAAGAGCCGCGCCGTCGCATTGAACAACTGCGATATCGCGATCCTCTGCCTGCCGGACGCCGCCGCAAAGGAAGCCGTCTCCCTGATCGAAAACGGACACGTCCGCGTCATCGACGCTTCCACCGCGCACAGGACGGCGCCCGGCTGGGTATACGGTTTCCCCGAATTGCAGGCCAACGGCTTCCGGAACGTCCAGTCGGCCACGCGCGTCTCCGTTCCCGGATGCCACGCGAGCGGTTTCCTCGCGCTGATTGCGCCGCTTGTGCAAAACGGCATCCTGAAAAAAGACGCGCTGATCTCCTGCACGTCCCTGACCGGGTACAGCGGCGGCGGACGCAGGATGATCGCCCACTATGAAGCCGACTACCGGGACGTCCAGTTGAAAGCACCGCGGTTGTACGCGCTCGGGCAGGCGCACAAGCATCTGCCGGAAATGCAGCATTACAGCGATCTGGACACGGCTCCGGCGTTTCTGCCGATCGTCGCGGACTACCTCTGCGGCATGCTGACGATAATCCCGGTGTTTTCCGCCCAGCTGACGCCGGGAAAGACCGCCGGCGATATAAAAAGCGTTTATCAGGCGCTCTACGGCGGCCCGCTGATGCAATACCGGGAGCAGATGGACGAAAACGGCTATCTCTCCGGCGGGCGGCTTTCCGGCCTTGACGGCATGGACGTCAGCGTATCAGGGAACGACGAACGCATCACGCTGCTGGCCCGCTTTGACAATCTCGGTAAAGGCGCGTCCGGCGCGGCAATCGAGTGTTTGAATATCATGATCGGAGCGAACCCCTACGAAGGGCTCAATCTTGGAAAGGAATCGGAACTTTGAAACAGATAGAAGGCGGCGTATGCGCCGCAGCCGGCTTTACCGCCGCGGGCGTATATTGCGGCATCCGGAAAAATAAAACCAAAAAAGACCTCGCGCTGATTGTAAGCGAAAAACGCGCGGCCTGCGCCTGCGTCTATACGCAAAACCTCGTAAAAGGCGCGCCGATCGCCGTTACGAAGCGGAACGTCGCCGACGGATACGCCAGCGCGATCATCTGCAACAGCGGCAACGCCAACACCTGCAACGCAAACGGCGTTGAAATCGCGGAAACGATGTGCGATTTGCTCGGCAAAGCGCTCGGCATTCCGGCTTTCGACGTGGTCGTCGCGTCCACCGGAGTCATCGGAAAACCGCTCAGTATCGAACCGATCGCTGGCGGTATCCCGTCGCTTATTGAAAGCCTTGGCGACGACAGCGACGGCGCGGCACGCGCCATCATGACCACGGACGTAAAGAAAAAGGAAATCGCGGTCGAATTTTCAGTCGGCGGGACAACCTGCAAAATCGGCGGCATCGCCAAGGGCAGCGGCATGATTCAGCCGAATATGGCGACCATGCTCGGTTTTATCACGACCGACGCCGCAATCAACCCAGCCATGCTGCAAAAAGCGCTCAGTTCCGACGTCCCGGAGAGTTTCAACATGGTCAGCATCGACGGCGACACCTCGACCAACGATATGGTGACCATCCTCGCAAACGGCATGGCAGGCAACGAAGAAATCGCCGAGGCGGGCGCGGACTTCGATTCGTTCTGCGCCGCGCTCGGCATGGTCACGCAGTATCTGAGCCGTGCCATCGCGGGCGACGGCGAAGGCGCAAGCAAGCTGCTCATATGCGCCGTTTCCGGAGCGGCCGGCAAGGGCGACGCAAAGAAGCTGGCAAAGAGCGTCATCAACTCCCCGCTGGTCAAGTGCGCCATGTTCGGCGCGGACGCAAACTGGGGCCGCGTCCTCTGCGCGCTCGGTTATGCGGGCGTCGCCGTGGATGTGAGCAAGGTCGGCGTCCGTTTTTCGTCGGCGGCAGGCGAAATCGAAGTCTGCAAAAACGGCATGGGCGTGGACTTTTCGGAGGAACTGGCGAAGGCCGTGCTTTCGGAGAGCGAAATCACCATCGCCGTCACGCTTGGCGACGGGGATGCGTCGGCCACCGCGTTCGGCTGCGACCTGACCTATGATTACGTCAAGATCAATGGAGACTACCGGACATGATCATCGATATCGCAAAGCGCGCGGAAGTGCTGATTCAGGCGCTGCCGTACATTCAAAACTATTACGGCAAAACCGTCGTGGTCAAATACGGCGGCAGCGCCATGGAGGACGAAGCGCTGCAAAAGGCGGTCATGGGCGACGTCGTGCTGCTCACGCTCGTTGGCGTAAAGATCGTCCTGGTTCACGGCGGCGGGCCGGCGCTCAGCGCCATGCTCAAGCGCCTCGGCAAGGAGAGCACGTTCGTCAACGGCCTTCGCGTGACCGACCGGGAAACCGTGGACGTTGCGCAGATGGTGCTCGCGGGCAAGGTCAACAAGGGGCTCGTCAACCTGATTCAGAACGTCGGCGGTTCCGCGGTCGGCCTCTCCGGCATGGACGGGCACCTCATCGAAGCAAAAATGAAGGACGAAGCGCTCGGCTATGTCGGCCAGATCGTCGCCATCCATCCGGAACCGATCGTCGACCTGCTGGAAAAGGGTTATATCCCCGTTGTCTCCACGCTCGGCTGCGACAAGGAGGGCAACATCTACAACGTCAACGCCGATACCGCGGCAGCCTATATCGCGGGCGCGCTGGAAGCGGAGAGCCTGATCAGCCTGACCGACATCAAGGGCGTGCTGCGGGACCGCGGCGATCCGCAGTCGCTGATTACGCGCATCCATTTGGACGAAATCGCGTCGCTGGAAGAGACGGGCGTCGTCACCGGCGGCATGATCCCGAAACTCGAATGCTGCGTCCACGCCGTCGAACAGGGCGCCAAACGCGCATTTATCATCGACGGCCGCGTGCCGCACTCCATCCTCATCGAGATGCTGACGGACGAGGGCATCGGCACGATGGTAACGCAATAACGCAGCCGCAAGGAGGGCAATCTTTTGACAAATCAGGATGTAATGCAGTTAACCGACGAACATATTCTCGCAACTTATGCGCGTTTTCCCATTGCGCTCGAGCACGGCGAAGGGGCAACGCTGTACGATTTCGACGGAAAGCGTTATGTTGACTTCGCCGCGGGGATCGGCGTCTGTTCGCTCGGCTACGGCAACGAAAGCTGGCTTGACGCCATCGTTTCGCAGGCGAAAAAGCTGCAGCATGTTTCCAATCTGTACTATACCGAGCCCGCGGCGCAGCTTGCAAAAGCGCTGTGCGAACGGGCCGATATGTCCGGCGCGTTTTTCTGCAATTCCGGCGCGGAGTCCAACGAAGCCGCGATCAAACTTGCGCGCAAGTATGCGTTCGACAAATACCGCACCGGCAGAAATACGATCGTCACACTGAACCGGTCCTTTCACGGGCGAACGGTCACAACGCTCGCCGCAACCGGGCAGGACGCGTTTCACAACTACTTTTTCCCGTTTACCGAAGGGTTCCGCTACGCAAACGCGAACGATGTCGAAAGCGTGAAAGCCGCCTGCTGCAACGGCGACGTCTGCGCCGTTATGATGGAGCTTATCCAGGGCGAAGGCGGCGTGCTCCCCCTCGAAAAGGAGTTCGTGCAGGAGGTTGCGGCGTTCTGCCGCACGCAGGATATCCTGCTGCTCGTTGACGAGGTGCAGACCGGCGTCGGACGTACGGGCACGCTCTTTTGCTATCAGCAGTACGGCATTCAGCCGGACGTGGTCAGTTTTGCAAAAGGCATAGCGGGCGGTCTTCCGTTCGGCGGCATTCTGGCCAACGCGCGTTGCGCGGGTGTTTTTTCGGCAGGCACGCACGCGACGACCTTCGGCGGAAACCCGGTGTGCGCGGCGGGTGCAAACGCCGTACTCGGCACGCTTACGCCGGAATTTCTCGCCGACGTTGCGAAAAAAGGCGACTATATCCGCTCGAAAGTGAAAAAAATGGACCTGCCGATGGTCACCAGCATCCGCGGTCTCGGCCTCATGGTCGGAATCGGCGTGTCGGTTTCCCACAAGGAAGCCGTGTCCAAGCTGGTTCAAAACGGCCTGCTCGCGCTCACCGCGGGCAGCGACACCATCCGTTTCCTGCCGCCGCTGGTGATTACTTATGATGAAATCGATAAAGGTCTCGCGATCTTTGAAGCAACAATGGGAGGTTATGCAAAATGAATCTCAAAGGAAAGAACTTTTTGAAGCTGCTGGACTTTTCCGCAGAGGAAATCAACGGCCTGCTCGACTTGTCCGCGGAGTTAAAAGCCCAAAAACAGTCCGGCATCCCGCACGACACCCTGCGCGGCAAAAACGTTGCGCTGATCTTTGAAAAAACCAGCACGCGGACGCGTTGCGCCTTCGAGGTCGCGTCGTTCGATCTCGGCATGCACGCGACCTATCTCGATCCTTCCGGATCGCAGATCGGCAAAAAGGAAAGCATTGCCGATACGGCACGCGTGCTCGGCAGAATGTACAACGGCATCGAATACCGCGGCTTCGGCCAGAGCATCGTGGAAGAGCTGGCAGCCTACGCGGGCGTACCCGTCTGGAACGGGCTGACGACGGAATTTCACCCGACGCAGGTGCTCGCCGATCTGATGACGATCAAGGAAAAGTTCGGCAAGCTCAAGGGAGTCAAGCTGGCATACTGCGGCGACGCCCGGTTCAACATGGGCAATTCGCTCATGGTCGGCTGCGCCAAGATGGGCCTGGATTTCGTCGCCTGCGCGCCGAAGAAATATTTCCCGCAGCAGGCGCTGACCGATACGTGCCTCGGGCTTTGCAAGCAGAGCGGCGGCAGCATCACGCAGACGGAGGATATTGCCGCCGGCGTAAAGGACGCGGACGTGATCTATACCGACGTCTGGGTCTCCATGGGCGAACCGATGGAGGTCTGGGCGGAGCGCATCAAGGACCTCGCGCCGTATCAGGTCAACGCGGACGTTATGAAGCTGGCAAAGCCGAACGCCGTTTTCATGCACTGCCTGCCGTCCTTCCACGACCTGAACACCGGCATCGGCAAAGAGATGGGCACGCATTTCGGCCGCGATTCCATGGAAGTTTCGGACGATGTGTTCAATTCTCCCCAGTCCGTCGTCTTCGACGAAGCGGAAAACCGTATGCACACCATCAAGGCCGTCATGGCTGCGACACTGTAATGCGTTTTCGCACAGCATCGAACAAAAAACGGGAAATCGTACGATTTCCCGTTTTTTGTCCGTCTTTCGTTACATTCCTTTTACGATGTTTCCAAGCAAAAGCAACACATAACCGATCAGTACAATAAAGGCGCTCAGGAGCTGCCCGATCGGCAGCGCGCCGAACACGCCCAGCATGCCGATGACAAAGACGATAACGGAAATCCAGAATACGACCTTTTTCGGTGCATTTAGCCTCATTTTATTTACCTCCGTACAGTTGTTTGTTTATGCGCGGCTCTTTTCATCCTTTGCGAACCGCTTTGGTTGTTATGAGTATATATTACATCATTTCAAAGGCAATTGCTATCAAAATCTGATTTTCGGAAGATTATGTAACATATTTGTCGCAGCATCGCGCACTTTGGCGCAGGCTCCCGCGCCGGCACCCGGGCTATGCTTCTTTGGGGAATCCCAGTCGTTCGGAAATTGACCGGGCGGCGTCTTTCACCAGCTCGGCATTTTTTGATACGCTCTCCCTGTCCTTCATCCGCGAAGACGGCGTGGAGATACTGATTGCCGCGACCGTTATCCCA
>Ga0116162_10000722_pt1 | contig 22809 bp, 15 predicted proteins | sample AD_UKC105_MetaG_FD_89875 | JGI IMG/M metagenome (GOLD analysis project Ga0116162, IMG submission 89875) | Active sludge microbial communities of municipal wastewater-treating anaerobic digesters from Hong Kong - AD_UKC105_MetaG | ecosystem: Engineered > Bioreactor > Anaerobic > Digestate...
CAAGAAAAAGTCGGGAGAGGGGAAATGATTTTTTGAAATCTTCCGAAGGAGAAACGGCGTTTTTTCATCCGTTTTTGCCTTGGCGGAAAGAGCGGATGCCGCCGGCCGGGCAGGGGCATATTTTTGCTTCCGGTCTTCAATATGAGTGCCGCCGCCGAAAAGAGTATTTCTTCGAACGCCGGTTGCGCTCGGTCTACCCAAAAGCGGCAACGACGGCATATTTGACCTTCTGTAACGGATAAAAAGAACCGAACGCGGCGCTCGGAGGCGGAATCATGCCGAACAGCAGGGGTAAAGATCTACGAAATCAGCCTTATTCCGAATTGTATATTTTCAGAAATCAACGGAAACCGTCTTTCTGCCGCACAAGCCCGGAAACGGGAAGATAAAGGGCCGTTCCGTTCGGGAGGGAGGGGTTGCTTTTTTCCCCGCTCTTTGATACTATTTATTTAATCTGATCAAGAAAAAGAAGGCGGAGAACGGATGGCAAACTTCACGAAAAAAGCGATTATCGATACCCTGATGGAACTTCTGGATCAGATGCCCCTTTCCCAGATTACCGTCAAAAAAATTGTCGATACCTGCGAAATCAATCACAATACATTTTATTATTATTTCTGCGATGTCTATGCGGTGCTCGACGAGATTTTTGAGGATGAGCTCCGCAAGCTTCAGGAGATCACGTTTTCCTCTGGTTCTCTGGGAGATACCTGTACCTATGCGCTCGATTTTATCAACACGCACCGGAGGATGATCCTTCATATCTATAATTCCGTCAGCCGGGATAAGCTGGAACGCTACCTGATGAAGGTTATAGACAAGGTTATGAACGATTTTTCCGATCAATTCCTAAAGGATCCCGGTGTTTCCGACGACGACCGGCAATTTTTCATCGGATATCTCAAATGCGCCATGCTCGGTTTTATCCTGACCCAATTTGAAAAAGGAAAGGAAAACGACCTCGAAATGACCCTGCGGCGGTTCGGCGCGCTCACGGAACAGAACGTCCGGGATTATCTGAAGAGTTCCGCGGAGGCGCTCAGCACATGCCGCGCGGAGAAAAGCGAACCGCCGGAGAATGTCTGAAGAGCCTTTCGGATACGCGGAGGTGCAGAAAACGCTTTTGTAATAATATAACGCAGAAAACGCGCTTTGATCGGGCCGCCAAAAGCCATTTCGAGGCGCTTTTTTTATTTATAGAGCTGTTTTTGAACGGGCGGTTTGTTTCCGAAAACCTGTTTTGCGGCCGTCCCGCTTTTTTGGGCAATTTTCCGGATATGTCCGAATTTCAGACAGGACGGGAAAAATCGCTGTGGTTCCTTTTCAGATCCGGAATAAAATAAGAAAACGGGCTGTCCCGAAGAGATCGCGAAGGGATTTCTTTCGGGAATCCGCAGCAAAAGGTTTATCTTTGACAGAAAGAGGATTCTCATGCTCGAAAAAATTTCTTATTTTGTTACCCATAAGCCGGGGCTCGTCCTAATCATTGCGGCGCTACTGGTTCTTCCGTCGGCCATCGGCACGGCGGCCACACGGATCAACTACGACGTGCTTTCCTATATTCCGGACACCTGTGAATCGAAGGAGGGAGAGAGCCTGCTGGAGGAGCCTTTCCATATGGCGGCCACCGTGATGATCGTCGTGGAAGACATGCCCTCCGGCTATGTCTCGGATCTGCAAAAATCGATCGAGGAGGTGCCGGGCGTCAGCAGCGCGGTCTCTCTTGCGGGAATTGCCGGGGCGCAGTTTCCGACGGAGATGCTTCCGTCCGACCTGACGGACCTGCTCGATTCGGGCGGAGCATCTTTGCTTGTCGCGTTTCTGGATGAGCCGGGCGCTTCGGAGGATACCATGAACGCCATTGCGCAGATTAAGAAGCTCTGCGGCAAGACATGCTTTCTTGCCGGCTTTTCCGTACTGATTCAGGATACGAAGGAGCTTGTGGATCAGGAGCTTCCGGTCTATATTTCCGTGGCGTGCGTCCTCTCTCTTGCGGCCATGTGCCTGATGATGGAATCGTGGGTGCTGCCGGTGGCGATCATGGGCTGCATCGCGCTGGCCGTTCTTTATAATATGGGTACCAACGTCATGTTCGGCGAGATTTCCTATCTGACAAAGGCCATCGCCGCCGTGCTGCAACTTGCTGTGACGATGGATTATTCCGTGTTTTTATATAACCGATACCGGGAGGAAAGAGGCCGGTATGACGACCGCCGGGAAGCCATGGCCGCCGCGATGAAAGGCTCGTTTTCCGCTCTGATGGGAAGCTCGCTCACCACCATCGCCGGGTTTGCCGCGCTCTGCTTCATGCAGCTTGGAATCGGTCTGGACATCGGCCTCGTTATGATAAAAGGCGTCGCCGTCGGCATCCTCTGCGTGGTGTTTATTTTACCGGCCATGCTGCTGCTTTTGGAAAAGCCGATCGAAAAATATCGCCACCGCTCGATCAATCCGGATACCACCCGGATGAATCGTTTTCTTGTCCGGCACAGAGGCGTCTTTGCGGGGATTTTGCTTGTTCTCTATCTCCCGGCCTGTTTCGCCCAGAAAAACACAAACATTGTTTATGATCTCATGGAGACGATGCCGGATACCCTGCCGAGCATGGTCGGTACGCAGAAGCTGAAAGATGATTTCGGCATGGTCACCTCGCATTACGTCATCTTGCGCGACGACCTGACCGGCGAGGAGTCGGAAGAACTGCTCGATCGTCTGGAAGATGTGAAGGGCGTCGACTCGGTGCTCGCCTATCGCTCCGTCGTGCCGTCCTCCGTGCCGGATTTCTTCGTCCCGGACGACCTGCGGGACAAATTTGAGCAGGACGGCCGGCAAATTATTATGATTAATTCGATATACGACAACGCGACGGACGAGATCGGCGAACAGCTCGACGCCATCGACGGGATCGTAAAATCCTACGATGCGGAGGCCTGTATCACCGGTTCGCCGGCGCTCTCGGAGGATCTGATCGGAATCTCCTCCGTCGATTTCCGGGTGACGGGTTATATCTCCATCATCGCGGTGCTTTTAATTATTGCCATTGTATTTCAATCGGCCTCCATTCCGGCGATTTTGGTTGCCGTCATCGAGTTCGCCATTTTCTTCAATGAAGGCATTCCTTATTTTTCCGACGAGGCGGTGATGTTTGTCACGCCGACGGTTATCAGCTGCGTCCAACTCGGCGCCACGGTGGATTACTCCATTCTGCTGGCGAGCCGATATAGGGAAGAACTTCGGAAGGGGCAGAACCGCTTCGACGCGATGATCACGGCGGCGAGCGCCTCCGATCATTCCATCGCCACCAGCGCGCTGGTCATGTTCTGCGCCACGGGGACGGTCGCCATGGTCTCCGAGATCAAGCTTGTGAGCTCCATCTGTGCCATGCTCGCGCGCGGCGCTCTGGTTTCCGCCGCCGTCTGCATGTTCCTGCTGCCCCCGTTGCTCTGCCTGCTGGAGCCGCTGATCCAAAAAACGTCGCTCCAATGGCCCGGCGGAGGGAAAACCCCGTCTGCCGGAAAACGCCGTCTTTTTAAGCATACAAAGGCAGAAAAAGCCCTTCCGGAGAATACGGAAATTCAGCAAAATAAGGCTCTCTCGGAGAATACGGAAATTCAGCAAGAGACGTCCCTTTCGGGAAGTACAGAAGCCCAACCGGAGAAAACTCTGACCGAGGAGGTATCGTTATGAATCGGATCAAAAACCTGACAAAAAAACTGATTGCCCTTGTTTTGGCGGCGGTCGTGATCCCCTGTGCCGGAACGGTCCGCGCATGGGCGTCGGACGGCTACCCTGTCTGCGACGAGACGTATTACGGCACGCTTAACGCCTACGGAGAACTGACGGACGGCGGTGTCGTCAAAAGTTATCAGCTCAACGGCGCAACCTCCGTGACCGACTACGGCGATTACGACGAAGTGATCAACCTGACCGACGACCGCGTCGGCGTCTCCGGAGACGGAAAAGTGACCTTCGACCTCAGCGGGGACACGCCGGATCGTTTTTATTTTGAAGGAAAGACCGCCGAGCCTTATGAGAATCTCCCGTGGACCATCGGCCTTTCCTATAAAATGAACGGGCTCCAGAAAGACGCGGAAGATCTGGCCGGCCAATGCGGCGTGGCGGAGATCACGCTCGACCTTGTGCCGAACAAGAGCACTTCCGCTTATGAACAGAACAATTTCGTGCTCGAGGCCGTCGCCGTTTTTAACGACGATGAAATTCTTTCTCTCGAGGCGCCCGGCGCGCAGGTGCAGGCCGTGGGGAATTTTCGCGTTGTGCTCTACATGGCGCTTCCCGGTGAGGAAGAGCATTTTACCCTTCGCGTCGGAAGCGAGGATTTCTCTTTCGGCGGATTCACCTTCCTGATCGAGCCCGCCACATTGGAGCAACTGGATCAGATCGCCGATCTGCGGGACGAAAAAGAAAAGGTGGAGGATTCCTACGACGCCATGTCCTCCGGGCTGGACGCCATTCTCAATGCCCTCGACGGCTTGGACGGAAGTCTCAGCGGCGCGGCGGACGGCCTCGACGAGCTGAACTCCGCCCGCGCTTCGGTGGAAGAGAACAGCGATTCCATCTATTCCGGTCTCGATTCCGCCGACGATTCCCTTGAGGATCTGTCCGATTCCCTCGATCCGCTCTACGACAACGTAAAGACCTTCAGAAAATTCGTGAAAGAGGCCAAAAAGATTACGGAGAACCTCGCCGATCAGGCGAGCGGGATCGGTTCGGCGGTCGAAAGCCTCTATACCGATCTCCGCGTGCTGGAGAGCAAAGAGGCGGAGGATTTGGATTCCCTCAGCGAGGAGGACGTCGGCCTTGATTCGCTGAAGGGGGATCTCGGCGCGCTCCAAAACGCCGCCGAGATGCTGCAGGAGATCCTTGATTCGGCCAACGACCTGAAAATAGACGGGGATACCGTCTATGGGGAAATCGACGGGGAAAATGTGGCCGATCTGTTGGCGGAACGGACGGCGCTCGACAATGCCTATAAAGCGAGCGGCTATGAGACCTTCGGGGAATTCGCCCAAGCCTATGTGTACAGCCAAATCAGGCAGACGGTTTACGACCAGCTTTATCAGGGCGCGCTTGCTCAGGGCTATTCCGAGGAACAGGCAGCCGCCTATGCCGCCGCAAATGCCGACCAGCAGACGGCGCAGTATATCGCGGACAATTCCGATTCCGTGGCCGCCTCGATTGAGCAGGTGGAGACGCTCTATGCGAGCGGTGATTCGCTGGAGCAGATGGAGTCCTTGATAGACGCCCTGAATGCCGATTCGAGCGGAAAATACGCCACCGTCGCCATCCTTCAGCTCCTTGCCGATCCGGCCTCCGACCTGCTGGATTCCATCAGTGAAGTGATCGGCGACGGAAACAGCCTGATCGACAATTATTATCAGGACCGAACGGAGATCTGGAATCAGGCGGATAACATGATGACGGCCCTTGGCGAGACCGCGGCCTCCCTTGACGATCTGAATGAGGTCATTGAGGATTACGACGACGAACTTGACGACGCGCTGGAGGACGCCGCCGAGCAGGCCGAGGCCCTCACCGATGTGGTGGACAGCCTCAGCGAGGTGGTCGGCTCCGTCAACGAAGCCGCGCAGGACAGCCGGGAATCCCTCAGCGAGGGGACGGCGGATTCGCTTGCCAACCTGGCCGATACGCTGCGTCGGATCGGTTCCGGCCTGACCGGCACCGAGGACATTCGTGACGCGAAGGATTCCATTTCCGGCATCATCGAGGACGAGTGGGACGACCATACCGGCGAAGACGACAATCTCCTGAATGCGGATGCCGAGGCGGCGAAAGTCTCTCTCACAAGCGAAAAAAACGAAGAGCCCGCCACTATTCAGGTTTTGCTTCGCAGCGAGGAGATCAAAGCCAGAGAGGAAGAGGAGACGGAGGAATCCGGGGCCGCGGAAACTTCCGTAGGTTTCTGGGGCAGGGTCGCCAATCTGTTTGTGAAGATATGGGGCGGCATCACCGGCCTTTTCGGAAAATAACCCGTGAGCATATTCAAAAAGCCTTCCGCGTTTTTGCGGAAGGCTTTTTTGAATTTCTTCCGGCGGACAGACGTCAACCGGAAGAGAATATTTTCACAAAAGACTTTTTGCGGGGAAACGCAAGGGAAAGGATAACTTCCTTTCCGAAGCGCGGCCGGACCCGGGAATTCGCCTGCCGTGGGGAGACGCGGCCGTATTTTCCATCAGTCCTCGTTGAACAGCAGTTCTCCATAGGACGGGTACGGCCAAAAGCTCCGGTCGGTCAGCCGCTCCATCGCGTCGACGGCGCCGCGCAGTTCCCGCATCAGCGGAAGCACGGCCTCCAGCAGATAGCGGGAGTGTTCCTCGATCGTCTGTTTGGCATGGGCGGTCTCCAGCGCAGCGGAGAGATCGCCGGTGATGTTGTGGGCGGAATCCAGCAGCTCCGTGAGCAGGGAGAGCGTATCGGTCTCATAGGCGCAGGAGGCGCCGCCGAGAAGGGCCTGTTTGGCGGAGGCATCCGAAGCGAGCTTTCCGGAAAAGGCGCTGACGGCCGGGAAAATCTCCTCCAACGTCATGGCCATCATCGTCTTTGCCTCTATCGAGACCACTTGGCAGTAGCTTTGCAGCAGAATCTCGTAGCGGGCGCGGAGTTCCGTCTCGCTGAAGACCTTGTGGCGGATGAAGAGCTGGATATTTTTGTCGCTGATATAATAAGGGGCGCAGTCCGGCGTGGCCGGCAGATTCAGAAGTCCGCGGCGTGCGGCCTCCTCCTCCCAAGCGGCGCCATAACCGTTTCCGTTAAAGATGATGCGTTTGTTTTCCCGGATCACTTCCCGGATCAGCGCATGGAGCTCGCCGTCGAAGTTTTCCGCCTGCTCGAGACGGTCCGCAAAGCGGCGCAGTTCCTCGGCTACGATCGTGTTGAGAATGGTGTTGACGCCGGAGATCGAGGCCGACGAGCCGACCATGCGGAATTCAAATTTGTTGCCGGTAAAGGCGAACGGCGAGGTGCGGTTCCGGTCGTTCGAGTCCTTCGGAAAGCGCGGCAGGGCGAACACGCCGAATTTAAACTGCTTTTTTGCTTCCGGATGATAAACGGTATCCTGCTCGATGGCCTCGAGGATGGCGGTCAGCTCCTCGCCGAGATAGACCGAGAGGATGGCCGGCGGCGCTTCGCTGACGCCGAGACGCAGGTCGTTTTCCGCGCTCGCGACGGAGACGCGCAGCAGATCCTGATAGTCGTCCACCGCTTTGAGCACGGCGCAGAGGAAAGTCAGGAACTGAGCATTTTCCGCGGGGGTGTCTCCGGGCTCCAACAGATTTTCGCCGGTGTCGGTGGAGAGCGACCAGTTGTTGTGTTTGCCGCTGCCGTTGACGCCGGCGAACGGCTTCTCATGCAGCAGGCAGACCATGCCGTGTTTATCGGCGGTCTTGCGCATCGTCTCCATCACGAGCTGGTTCTGGTCGGCGGCGATATTGACCGTCATAAAGACCGGAGCGAGTTCATACTGCGCGGGGGCGGCCTCGTTGTGCTGCGTCTTTGCGAGCACGCCGACCTTCCAGAGCTCGTCGTTGAGGTCGCGCATGAACGCGGCGATCCGGGGCTTGATGGCGCCGAAGTAATGGCAGCCGATCTCCTGTCCCTTTGGCGGGCGGGCGCCCAGCAGCGTGCGGCCGGTATAAATCAGATCCTTGCGCTTTTCAAAGAGCTTGCGGTCGATGAGGAAATATTCCTGCTCCGCGCCGGCGGTCGGCCGCACGCAGGTGGCGGCTTTGTTTCCGAAGAGCCGCAGAATGCGCAGGGCTTGCATGTTGATGGCCTGCATGGAACGGAGAAGCGGCGTCTTTTTATCGAGCGCCTCGCCGCCGAACGAGCAGAACGCGGTAGGGATGCATAAAACGCCGTCTTTGATGAAAGCGAAGGAGGTCGGGTCCCATGCGGTGTAGCCGCGGGCCTCGAAGGTCGCGCGGAGGCCGCCGCTCGGAAAGCTCGAGGCATCCGGCTCGCCGCGGATCAGTTCCTTTCCGGAAAATTCCATGATGGCGCTGCCGTCGTCCTGCGGCGTGACAAAGCTGTTCTGTTTCTCCGCGGTAAAGCCGGTCATCGGCTGAAACCAGTGGCAATAATGCGTAGCGCCCTTCTCAAGCGCCCAGTCCTTCATCGCTCCGGCAATGACGTTGGCCGTGCCGGGCTGCAAATTGTTTCCGGTCAGGATGCACTCCTGAAGCTCTTTATAGGTTGTCTCCGGCAGCCGGGCCTTCATCACCCGGTCCGAAAATACCATCGATCCAAACAGTTCCGCTGCGTTGCTCATATGATCCCTCCTGTCGGGCAAAAACGGTGCCCGTCTTCGCTTTTTTTAAAAATGAAAATGGATGCGCGGGACATATCGGAGGATATGGAAAGGGACGCCCCCGGAATCCTTTTTCGGCAGCCGGGATGCGCCCGCTTCTCTTTCTGACCCTTGCCCCGTTTTTTGTGGGAATTCCATGTCGGAAATCGGTCAGATACGGCTCTTTTTTCTGTTTTCCAGAGAGGCCCGGATGAATCCGTAAAAGATCGGATGCGGGCGGTTCGGGCGGCTCCTGAATTCCGGATGGAACTGGACGCCGATAAACCACGGGTGATCCGGGTTTTCGACGATCTCCGCAAGAATGCCGTCCGGAGACTGCCCGGTAACTGCGAGACCGGCCTTTTCCAGCCGTTCGCGGTATTCGCTGTTGAGCTCGTAGCGGTGGCGGTGACGCTCGGAGACGAATTCCTTCCCGTAAAGGGCGGCGACTTTGCTTCCGGGCGTGAGCGCGCAGGGATAGGCGCCGAGCCGCATGGTGCCGCCTTTGCCGAGGCGCCGTTTCTGTTCCTCCATCAGGCTGATGACCGGATCGGCGACCTCCGAATCGAATTCCGCGGAGTTGGCTTCCGGCAGCCCGGCGCAGTCCCGCGCATACTCGATGACCGCGATCTGGAGGCCGAGACAGATGCCGAAATAGGGCACGCCGTGGGTGCGCGCGTATCTTGCGGTGCAGATCATGCCTTCGATGCCGCGGTCCCCGAAGCCGCCCGGCACAAGGATGCCGTCGCAGTCTCCGAGAATCTCCTCGGCGTTCTCGTCGGTGACATCCTCGGATTCGACCCATTTTACCGTGAGCTTCGCGCCGTTCGCGGCGGAGGCATGGCTCAGCGCCTCAAAGACGCTCAGATAGGCGTCGTGCAGATCCATATATTTTCCGACCATGGCGATCGTGACCGGAGAGGAGGCCGTTTTAATGCGCTCCACCATGGCGCTCCACTGCGAGAGATCCGTCTCCTCGCAGCCGACGCCGAGTTTCCGGCAGATGATGTCGTCGAGGCCCTCCCGGTGCAGATAGAGCGGGACCTCATAGAGCGTCGGCGCGGTGAGGTTCGGGATCACGCACTCCGGCTCGACATTGCAGAAAAGGGAGATCTTGCGGCGCATATGGTCGGAGATCGGCTCGCCGGAACGGCAGACAAGGATGTCCGGCTGGATGCCGGTGCCGAGCAGGACCTTGACGGAATGCTGGACGGGCTTGGATTTGAGCTCGCCGGTGCCGGGGATCTCGACGATCAGCGCGACGTGGATGAAGATGGTGTTTCCATGGCCGCGCTCGTTTCCAACCTGACGGATGGCCTCAAGAAAAGGCTGGCTCTCAATATCGCCGACGGTGCCGCCGATCTCTGCGATGGCCACGTCGACATCTTCGGCGGCCATGGCGTAGATGTGGGATTTGATCTCATTCGTAATATGCGGGATGATCTGTACGGTGCCGCCGAGATAGCCGCCCATGCGCTCCCGCTCGATGACGTCTTTGTAGACGAGGCCGGAACTGACGCTGGAGGCCCGGCTGAGGTTCTCGTCGATAAAACGCTCGTAATGGCCGAGATCGAGGTCGGTCTCTGCGCCGTCCTCGGTGACGAACACTTCGCCGTGCTGGAAGGGGCTCATCGTACCGGGGTCCGCGTTGATATACGGGTCAAACTTCTGCATGGTCACGCGAAGGCCGCGTTCCTTGAGCAGTCTGCCGAGGGAAGCGGCACAGATGCCTTTTCCCAATCCGGAAACAACGCCGCCCGTCACAAATATAAACTTCGTATGCATATGAAAATCCCCACTTTCGGTTTGTTTTCAGAATCCTATCGCTCTTTGGATTTTCTTGAAAGGAGCTACCCGTCCGGGCAGGAGCTCGTTCCCGCGCACGACTCTGCGGAATTGCCTAAAAGAAAAGGCGGCAACGCCGTCTTGTGTGGGCGCGTTGCCGTCTGATAAAGAGTGACTGTCACAGACGGGATGTTTCCGGTACATCCCGAGAGCGTTCCTGTGTTCGGTTCGTTCCGCGTTCGCAGCATCGAAGGCCTCCAAACCAATAGAAAAGATTCAAAATCATAGAAAAGAATACCACAAAGAAACCCGCCGCGTCAAGAATTTTTCTTCCTGATTTTTGGCTTGGGTAAAAAAATCTTTTTTTGCCGCCTTATACCGACAGCGACTCCGCAAGCTCGAGCTTGGGGTTCTTCTTCAGCATGTAATCGAGGGACCAGATCCCGCCGAAAACCAGCACCTTGTGTCCGCGGAAATCTTCGAGCACATCCGCACCGACGGAGAGAGTGAGCTCCTTCGGATCGGAAGGACCGGAGAGGATGAACCGCAGATGCTCATAGGGCAAGCTTGTCATCACGAGCTCCACGCCGTACTCGTTTCGCATCCGGTACTGGAATACATCGAACTGCAGCGTGCCGACCACGCCGACAATGACCTCTTCCATGCCGGTGCGCGGCGTCTTGAAGATCTGGATGGCGCCTTCCTGCGCAATCTGTTCGGTGCCTTTGATAAACTGCTTACGCTTCATCGTATCCTTCGGGCGCACCCGCATGAAATGCTCCGGCTCAAAGGTCGGTATTCCGGAATACCGGAAAGGCCTGCCCGGGATGGTGACGGTGTCGCCGATGGAGAAGATGCCGGGATCGAACACGCCGATGATGTCGCCCGCATAGGCCTCGTCGATGATCTCACGTTCGGAGGCCATCATATGCTGCGGCTGGGAGAGACGCATCTTTTTGCCGCTCTGCATATGGTAGACCTCGGACTCGCGCTCGTATTTTCCGGAGCAGATCCGCATAAAGGCGAGGCGGTCGCGGTGGGCCTTGTTCATATTTGCCTGAATTTTAAAAACGAAGGCGGAAAAATCGGGGGAGAAGGCATCGACCTCGCCGCAATCCGCAACGCGCGGCAGGGGCGGCGTCGTCATCCGGAGGAATGCCTCCAGAAACGGCTCAACGCCGAAATTCGTCAGGGCCGAACCGAAGAAGACGGGGCTAAGCTTTCCGGCCCGAACCTCCTCCAGATCGAATTCCCGGCCCGCGCCGAGCAGTTCCACATCCTCCCGGAGCTGGGCCCAGCGCTTTTCGCCGATTATCGTGCCGACCTTCGGGTCGTCAAGTTCCACCTCCATGACGGGGGCCTTGTTACCGTGCCCCTCGTCCTGAAAGAAAAGGATGCGTTTTTTCTCGCGGTCATAGACGCCTTGGAACTCTTTTCCGGAGCCGATGGGCCAGTTGAGCGGGCAGGTTTCGATGCCGAGTTCGCGCTCCACTTCCTCGCAGAGATCAAAAGGGTCCTTGGCCTCGCGGTCCATTTTGTTAATAAAGGTAAAAATCGGGATATGACGCATCGCACAGACTTTAAAGAGCTTGCGTGTCTGGGGTTCTACGCCCTTGCTCCCGTCGATGACCATCACGGCGGAATCCGCGGCGGTCAGGGTGCGGTAGGTATCCTCGGAGAAATCTTGATGTCCCGGTGTATCAAGAATATTGATACAGAACCCGTCGTGCTGAAACTGCATGACGGAAGATGTAACGGAGATCCCGCGTTGTTTCTCAATTTCCATCCAGTCTGAAGCCGCAGCTTTTGCTTTCCGGCTCTTGACCTCTCCGGCCTGCGCAATGGCGCCGCCGTAGAGCAGAAACTTCTCGGTCAGCGTCGTCTTTCCGGCATCAGGGTGGGAGATGATGGCAAACGTTCGGCGCCGAGAGACCTCCTCTTTTAGGGTGGGCATGGTTTCGCCTCCAACAATCGATATAAAACAAAATTATACCATGCAAAAAAAGGTTTTGCAAGATTTCCCCCAAACATTTATGTGCATTTTTTCTGTGCAAAATAACCAAAAAAAACAGCCTGAAAAGAAACGGCCGTCCCCGAAACGGGCGTACAGAAAGTTAAAAATTCCACTATTTTCTAAAGAATTTGGAAGTTTCTTCAGAAAAGCATCTCTTTGGACGGAAAAAAATGCAGCGGAAGGCGGCATATGCGGAAGCGAAAATTCACTCCGCCCGCGCACATTTTTTTAGAAAGCATCTTTACGAGGAGGGGTATAATATTCTATGATAAAGAAAACGAGCGCCTCCGGGCCGGAGAACCGCGAACTTTGCGGGCCGGTCGGGAGAGAAATGCTCCGCGCGGCGAAAGGAGGAAACGGATGGCGGACCGTCTGCGATACCCCTGTCTGGTATTTGATCATGACGACACCGTGATGGACAGCACGAGGGAGATCCATTATCCGGCTTTTTTAAAAGCCATGGAGATTCTGCGCCCGGCATCACGATGTCGCTGGAGGATTATTATCGGATCAATTTTCATCCGGGGCTCCCGGTCTATTACCGCGATGTGCTGTGCCTGACGGAGCAGGAGCTCGAGCTGGAGTACCGGATCTGGCAGGACTATGTGCAGGCGCATATCCCGGAGGCCTACCCGGCGATGCGCCGTGTCATTGAGCACCAGAAGGCGGCAGGCGGCTTTATCTGCGTCGCCTCCTATTCGGTCGGCTGCAATATTCTGCGGGATTATCGGGAGAACGGCCTGCCGGAGCCGGATCTCGTCTATGGCTGGGAACTGCCGGAGGAGCAGAAAAAACCGTCGCCGTTTCCGCTTGAGGACATCATGCGGCGGCTTGGACTTCGGCCGTCGGAACTGCTGGTGGTGGACGACCAGAAATCCGGCGCGGAGATGGCCTGTTCCTGCGGCGTGGAATTTGCCGCGGCCGGATGGGCATACGAGGTCCCGGAGATCCGGGATTCCATGCGCAGGGCCGGCAAATATTATTTTGCTTCGGAGGAAGCGCTCGAACAATTTCTTTTCGGCGGGGAATAAAAAGGATGTCTCGGTTTTCTCCTCGCCCGACTTGCTGCCGGTTCTGCCGGACAGCCTGACAGGAGGCTCTTATGAATTACCCATCTTTACTTCTCTGCATCTCGGTTTCAGCCCTGATCTCCATCGGGCTGCCGGTTGCGCTGCTCATCTTCTGGAGAAAAAAGACGCATGCCAGCCTGTTTCCGGTCATGATCGGCGCGGCGACGTTTATTCTCTTTGCTCTGGTGTTGGAGCAGCTGCTGCACAGCGTGGTTCTGAAGATACCGGCGGTCACGGGAAACACGGTGATTTATGTCCTGTATGCCGGTTTTGCGGCGGGCATCTTTGAAGAGACCGGCCGCTGGTTCGCCTTCCGCTTTCTGCTGAAAAAATACCGTGACCGCGAGACGTCGGTCACCTACGGAATCGGCCACGGCGGGATCGAGGCGATCTTGGTCACCGGTGCCGCCATGCTTTCCAATCTGGCGCTGGTGATCCTGCTGGCGACGCAGGGAGAATCCGCTCTTATAGCGGCCGTCGGCGGCGATACCGCGTCGACGCTGATCTCCACTTTCCGGGCAACCGCCCCGAGTCTCTATCTGGTCGGCGGACTGGAACGCGTGACGGCCATTGCGCTGCATATCGCGCTTTCCGTCCTCGTCTTCCGCGCGGTTCGGGAACACCGGATCGGGGACTGGCTGCTGGCGATCCTGTTCCATGCGCTGGTGGACTGCTTTGCCGTCTTGTACTCCGTCGGCGTGATCGACAATATTTTGGTGATCGAGCTCGGCATCCTTTTGATGACCGTTGGGATTGCGCTGGTTGCGCTTCAGGCCTACCGGGCGATGGCGCCCTCTTCCGAGGAGGAGGCACAGATGTACGGGCCGGAGGAAGGCCCTCTCCCGGAAGAGAACGAACAGACCTACGAGCCGGAGGAGCTTTTCCCCACGGGCGATCAGTCGGTGGGCCCGGAGGAACTTTTCCCGACGGAAGGTTCCGCGGCAGAACCCTCTGAGACGAAGGAGACCTCTGCGGAGGAGACGGATCGGAACGCGGAGGAATAAAAACGTAAGAAAAACTTTTGATCAAAAACGGCTTGACCGAATATAAAAAATTCGGAAAAACGCATGAGCATGAGAAACAGCAAGGAAGCGTGGCCGGAAATCGGACTGCCGGAGGATTTTGCGGCAGGGGGAAACGATTTGCCGGGCATGACCCGGAAACGGAGGAAATTGCCGTGGGACTCGAAGAAAAAATCGATCTGCTGGCGGGGAAGGACCAGTATGCCGGCCATGAGGCTTGCACGGATCTGCTTGCGGAGAGCCGGCGGTCGGACGCGGTTTACCTTTATATGGATCGCTTTGCGGAGATGCTGGACAGCAAAAATTCCTATGCCCGGACGCGCGCTCTCCTGCTGGTCGCGGCCAACGCCAAATGGGATACGTCCGGGAAAATCGACGCTCTGATCGATCGGTACCTCACGCATATTCTGGATAAGAAGCCCATCACGTCGCGGCAGTGCATTCAGGCGCTTCCGGAACTCGCGGCATCGAAACCGGAGCTGAAGGAAAAAATTCTCCGGACGCTGGAGACGGCGGACCTTTCACAATATAAGGATACCATGCGTCCCCTGATCGAAAAGGATCTTGCCTCCGCTGCGGAACAGATCAAAAAGTAATACAAAACGCAGAAACCGGAAGAAATCATACGGAATGTGTTGCGGTTTGGCACATCGTCTTCAAGCCGCCGTTCATCCCACGGGTTGTCTTTAATCCGCCGCGCCGACGCGAAGGCATCTTTCGTTACGGCGTGGCGGTTTCGCACGTATCGCCCGGCATGGCATTCTCGGCTGCCGCATCCGCCGGAATACCGCTGCAAGTTATAAGAAAACGGAGCCTCCGTGAAGAAGCTCCGTTTTTTCTTTTGGATGCCGAACCGGATCCTTTTTGACTCGGCGGTCACTTGCCGCCCCGGAAGAGATTAAAACATCATACAAAACGTAGAAAATAGGGGAAATGATACGGAATGTGCGGCAATTTGACACATCGTCTTCAAGCCACCCGGTCGTTCGACGCACTGTTTTCGATCCGGCGCGCCGGGTTTCCCCTATGAGATTTTTTTGCCCCCACTGTTTTTTTGCGGCGTCCTCTGCGAAAGCGCCCGGGACTCTTTTGCGGTTTTTTTCGCCTTATTTCCTGCGCAGGACGATGGCGATAAAGTTCATATACGCTCCGGCACCGGCCTCCATGGATTTTCGGTCGGAGACGGCGTATTCGTTGTCGGTGGCGAGCCAGTCGTTCCAGCATTCCTCATTGCTTTCCATCTCATGGATGGAGAGAATCTCGGCGCCTTCCGTCTGCCGAATGATATTTTTCCAATAGTCCGCATCGTGGATATAATCGAGCTGTTCCGGCGTCCAGGAGAGCAGAAGTTCCGGCGGCAGATGGTCGTGGCAGTCCTTTTTCATGCCGGGGATGGAGATATAGACGCAGCCGCCGTGCTTTACGAACGGCAGCAGGTGCGTGCCGAGGTACTCCGGGTCGCGCCCGAAGAAGTTGTAGGAGTCCGTGCAGACCACCGCATCAAAAAATTCCTCCGCATACGGCAGATCGACGGCATCCGCGTGGATCGGAATGATCTGTTCCGTGGAGAGGCCCATGCGGTCGAAGAAGCGTTTGTTCTCGGTGGCGCCGATCCAGAGATCGGTTGCGAACACCCGAAAGCCGTATTCCTTTACAAGGAAGACGGAGGTCAGTCCGCGTCCGCAGCCAAGATCCAGAACCGTCGCGCCCTGCGGAATATCGTGGTTCAGCAGAAGTTCTTCTTCAAGTTTGATGGGATTCGGCCCCATGATAAAATCTTTGATAAAGGAAAATTCGTATTTTTCGGCTTTTTCGTACTTCATGACAGGAAGTCCTTTCTGAATCAAAATGATGGGCCGGAAGAAGAGAACGGAACGCGGGAACCATACAAAAAAGGACGGCGCATGATGCGGCGTCCTTAAAGAGCTTCCCAGTCCGTGCCTTCCGACGCCGCCTCCGTATGAAACATCCCAAAGGGGTAAAGCTAAGCTAAGCGGCATTTCTCCGCTTTTCCGGATCTTTAGCTTTCCCATGCGTTCCTTACAGAACCAACTCCAAAAAGACACTTCCTATTTCGTTGATATTTTTATTTTATTATCAAAAAAAATCCCTGTCAATACAATTTCTGAACTCTTCCCGAATTTTTGTCTGCTTGGGTTTAGCCCGGCGGAGACGTATCCCGATACTTTCTGCGGGCCGGACGGTCCGCTCATTCGTTTTTCGGAAGGATGCCGTAAAAATGCAGGATGTTGAGGTCCTCGGGCATATCGGTGCCATGGTTGCCAAGGCCGTCCCCGATCTCATGGCAGCCGTGGTCCGGAGCGAAACCGATCAGCGTATCGTGGCATTTCCAGCTTTCCCTTACGGCGTTGGCCAGAATATCGAATTCGGCGATATCGGCTCTCAGGGCATCCAGCGTCTCCGCGCCTTCCGGCGCGTGCAGATGCACGTTGGTGTCGTAGTCGTCGTTATAAACCACCAGAAAATCGTATGTATCCTGCCCGATCAGTTCCAGCGCTTTCCGGTTGACCTCTTCGTTGGTGTCGTAAATAAAATAATCCATTTCCCGTTCCCGGAAGATGATCGACATGCTGGAATCCGCCACCGCAACAATGGCGGCCTTTTTTCCGGCGCGCAGCACGGCGTCGAACAGCGTGTCGATCCGGATGACCGGCCGCGCATATTCCCGGATGCCGTGGGTCTCCGGAAAGGCGCCGGTGTACATCGTGCCGAAGCAGACCGGCGTCACGGAGGGCATCACGGTGCGGAGCGGCAGAGTAAGCTGCACGTGTCGGAGGAGCGGAGCATACCGGTCCGTGTATTTTTGAAAAAGCCACATCGCGACGGCATCCGGATTGTACATCAAAATGCGGTCGACGGTCCCGCCGGAGGAAAGATTTTTCACAAGGCGGTCTATCAGCGGGATGGGCGGTTCCGCCTGTTTTGGCGGAGCCATACCGAATGCGGCGGCCAGGGATGCCGCCACGCCGGTCAATGAAATGGAATTGTAGACGGGATCGTTCATGAAAGTTTCCTCGTTCTTTCTCATACTGATTCGCCCGGGGAAGAAAACGCGGGGCCCGGAAAAGTTTACGGGCGGATCCGCCCAAGGAGACCGGTTCCGGGCCGCCTGAAAAAGCGCCGGTTGCCGGAGATGGGGCGAATCGTTCTCTGCGAATCGGGCCGTTATTTATTATACCTTTCCGTCCCTCAGGGTACAAGCCCACGCAAAAAAACAAGCCGGGACGGTCATCCATCGGAGATACGGCCTTCCGAGGGCTTATCAGAGATTCCTTTCTATAAATAGGAGTTCCCGCCCTTTCTCGTTTTTCCGGCCGACCGGGGTTCTCCGAGTTCCGGTTTCTTGCGCTTTTTAAAAGGCTTTCATGGTCCGGCGCCCTGCGGAGACCGAAACCGGGCAGGCATTTTTTAAAGGCGGCCATAGATGGGGGATGGTTTTGGGCCTTTTGAGAAAAATGAAACTATGCCGCAGGATTTTTGCCGTTTCTTCACACTTTCTTACTGAAGCCAGCTGAAATCAGAATCAAAGGAGAGAATTCGATGAAAAAGATATTCGCCGTGCTGTTTGCGGTTCTGTCGGTCGTCATGTTCGGCTCCTGCACCGGGGAAGAGACAGAAGAGGAGCGCGTCACGTTCACCGCCGTCATCAATGTCGTGGATGAAGATTCCTTGGAGGTCGCGCCGGCCGAAGGTTCCGCCGAACTTAACTCCGCCGACCGCATCCGCGTCGCGCTGCATGAGGATCTCCTCTACTTCGACGCCGACGGGGAGGAGATCGATCGTCCGGAGTTTACGGTGGGCCAGCAGATCGACATTGTCTATGACGGCATGATCGCCGAGAGCTATCCGGCGCAGATCCACGCGGATGAGATTCATCTGACTGCGGCGGAGGACTGACCGGAACCGAAAATCTCATACTCCCCCCGGGATATTTGCCCGGGGATTTTTTTATCATTGCCGCAGGAAAAACGGTAAAAATCGTCACATTACCTTTAGAAGAAATACACAAAAGCAACACGACCCTTTTTCCGGGAGGCCCCGGAAGATTTTTTTGTGGAAAAGAAAAAAGCCGGCAGAAACCGCCGCATCATTCGGCCGGAATCTCATAGAATCGAAAGAGCCGGTACTTCCGGCGGCAACTTCGTTTTCTGCCGGACCGCCTCTTTTGAGGGGGAAAAAGCTCTCATTTGCCGCAAAAACGGACAAGGACCGCGGCGCTGGCAGATGTTGGTATGATGAGCGATTTGTGATATAATAAAGGCCAAACGGTTTCCCCTGTATCCGCTTCACACGGGTACAAGGGAAACTGAAAAGCGGAATTCCCATTGAAACGGCGGGGGAATCCCGGATCATACCCGGAATTCGCCGTTCCGGAGGAGGTAAGGAAAGAGATTTGGAACTCACACAGGAACATCCCGCAGGGAACGAGATCGCGATCAGAGTTCGCGGCCTGCGGAAAGTCTACCGGATCGGTGAGGAAAAGGTTGTCGCCCTGAAAAAGATCGACGTCGATATCCGCAGGGGCGAGATCTGCTGTATCCTCGGCACGTCCGGTTCCGGAAAATCGACGCTGCTCAACCAGCTCGCCGGCCTTGAAAAGCCCACGAGAGGCAGCGTCACGATTTTCGACAAAAATATCAGCAAAATGAGCGAGGCGCAGCTTGCCGTCTTTCGCCAGAAGCATATCGGCTTCGTCTTCCAGTCCTACGATCTGATCCCCTCGATGACCGCGCTGGAAAACGTCTCTCTGCCGCTGGAATTCCGCGGCGTCGCTCCGGCAAAGCGAAAGCGCCTTGCCGTCAAGATGCTCGAGCGCGTCGGGCTTCAGGACCGCATGAAACACAAGCCCTCCGAGATGAGCGGCGGCCAGCAGCAGCGCGTCGGCATTGCCCGCGCGTTTGTGACGAAGCCGCAGATCGTCTTCGCCGATGAGCCGACCGGTAACCTCGACAGCAAGACGACGGCGGAGGTCATGGGCATCATGGTGGACACCTGCCGCGAAAACGACAGCACGATGGTGCTCGTGACCCACGATAAGGATATCGCCACCTATGCGAACCGTATCCTCACCATCATCGACGGAGAGATCGTCAAGGAAGAGATCAATCCGGAGCCGCGCGGCTCCGAGAAAAATACGGCGGAACCCGCGTCCCCCGCGGAACCCGCGCCCGAAAAGGAGACCACCCATGAAAACTGAACGGATCAGATTTTTTGCGCTTTTGCTTGCCGCGCTCCTGATGATTGCCATGCTGCCCGTCGCGGCGTTCGCGGAAGAAAGCAGCTCGGAAGACGAAACAGAGCCCATCTGGGAGCCGGATTTTTATTTGGAATCCTATTCCATATCCAACACAACCGGAAGCAAGACGACCGTCAGACCCGGAAACACCTTTAAGCTTACACTTACCTTCCATGTCGATCCGGACGAGGTAAATACCGAAAGCATCTCCCTTCTTCTGGACGACGGTAATTTTAAAGAAAAAGATGGCAAGGTCGTTTATAAGGTTTCAGCCCCGAGCGAGAGCAGTGACGATTCCGATACGCTGACGGCCACGCTGACTCTCAAAGCAGACAGCAATCTTTCCACCGGCACCTACCAGTTCCCCTTTTCCGCGAGACTGAAAAGCGTTTATGGGGATTCGGTGACGATTGATATTTCTTCCGTTTACATTAGCGTCAACAAGCCCGTGATCGGCGACGACGATGATGATGACGATGACGACGAAGAGGAAGACGAAGCGATCCTGACGCCGCATCTGGTCATCACCTCCGTGAGCACGGCCGGACAGCAGCTCCCGACGGATGAAAACTTCACGGTTACGATCAGCTTTAAAAATACCGGAAAATCGGCCGCGCTGGAGGGCGTCATGATGTCCCTCACGCCCGATGCCGGCATCACGCTGCCGAAGGCGAGCACCAATTTCTACATAGAAAAAATCAAGGCCGGAGAGACCGCCTCCCAGACCTTCACTCTTTATGCGGACAGCGACACGGTCACCAGTACCTTTGCCTCGCTCGGCGTCGCGTTTTCTTATCAGTATCTGGCCAACGACGTCTATGTCAGCGGTTCGGACAGCGAGAACGTGAGCCTTTTCTTTGGAAATGAGGAAGAGGATGAAGAAAACGAAGACCGTTTCGATATTCTCGATATGGAGCTGCCGGATTATCTCTATCCGGGCGAGGAGAATTACCTCACTTTCACGATTATCAACAAAGGCAGCGTGCCGGTCTATAACGTCATGGGCAAGATCGAATCCGAGGCCCTGAGCAACAGCGGCGCCTCCGAATATTACGGCCAGCTTGCCGCCAATACGAAGGATGAGCTGGAGCTGCCGATGGTAGCCACCGCGGGGGGCGAAGTCATCGGCACCGCCACCATCACCTATGAACTTGAGGACGGCACGGAAAAGACGATCGTCCGCGATTTTACCGCCTATGCCGAAGAAATCGCTGTCGACGACCCGGGCACTTGGTACCCGGACGAACCGATCACGGATGAGACCGCCGGCCCCAATCTGCTGTGGGTATATATCGGCGGCGGCGTGGTGGCCGCGGCCGTTCTGACCACGGTGCTGGTGAAGCGCGCAAAGAAGAGAAAGGCCGCCGCGTTGGCCGACGACGACATCTGATGGAGGCGTTCTGTGAGAATATCGGATCTGTTTTTGTCAAGCCTCCAAAACCTGTGGAGGCGAAAGGTGCGGACCCTGCTGACAATTTTCGGCGTGGTCATCGGCACCTGTTCCATCGTGGTGATGCTCTCGCTCGGAGTCGGCATGACGCAGCAGCAGCTCGCATGGCTCGACAATATGGGCGATCTGACGATCATCACGGTTTATGAAAACTGGAGCAGCGACTCCTCCGAGCAGGTCGAATTGACCGAGACGGCGGTGAAAGAGTTCCAGCAGATGGATAACGTGACGGGCGCGACGCCGTTCGTCTATCTCGATTCATGGGGATCCCTGATCCTCCAAAGCGACGACCGCTATAAATACGAAGGCTCTGTTTACGGCGTCTATCTGGATGCGCTGGATGTGCTGGGTTACGAGACGGAGGAGGGCCGTCTGCCGGAGACGACCGACGGAAAATATGCCGCCGTCTTCGGTTCTCAGGCCGCCTACCAGTTCCGTGACACGAAGCGCAAGCGCAACAACTACGTCGACAGTACGCCGGATGAGAACGGAAACGTCAAAGATCCGTTCGTCGATCCGCTTCACGACGACCTCTATTTCAACGTGGTCGACAACAGCGACGGCAACTACGATTGGGAGAGCATCCCGGAAAAGAAAGCCGACAACGAGAAGCTGAATGTCACCGGTATCCTAAAGGCGGATGAGGAATCCAACTATCAGTTCGACAAGAGCTATGCCGTCTATATCGACATCCGCTACGCGGCCGAGCTGCAAAAGATCTACAACAAGGAAAACGGGGTCCGCACCAGCAGCTCGGGGGAAACTACCTATGATACCGTCTATGTCAAGGCCTCCTCGGTGGACGACGTGGAGACCGTGGAACAGGCCATTCAGGATATGGGCTATCAGACCTCGAGCATGGCCTCCATGAGGGAAGAGATCAACGAGCAGATGAAGACGGTGCAGCTGGTTCTCGGCGGCATCGGCGGCGTCTCGATGCTGGTTGCGGCGCTCGGCATCACCAATACGATGGTCATGAGCATCTATGAGCGCACCAGAGAGATCGGCGTCATGAAAGTGCTCGGCTGCAAGCTGAGCAACATCCGCACCATCTTCCTCGGTGAAGCCGGACTGATCGGCCTCGGCGGCGGAATTCTCGGCGTGGGGCTGTCGTATCTCATCTCATATATTTTGAATATCATCCTTGGCAGCTCCATGGGCTATGGAGATGGAAACCTATCTGTCATTCCGCTGTGGCTTGTGGGGCTCGGCATGGCATTCGCAGCCGGCGTCGGGATCATCTCCGGATTCTATCCGGCGAACCGCGCGGTAAAGATCAGCGCCATCGAGGCGATCCGCAGAGAATAATCCTGTAAAAAAAAGAGGACAAGCGCCGCATGGGAATCTTGAAACCCGGCGGCGCTTTTGTTATGATAGAAGTGGATTTTTATGGAGGAGGGCTGTTTATGTACTGCATCAGAAAGGTGACGGAGGATGTGACGTGGATCGGGGCCGACGACCGCCGCCTTGCCATGTTTGAGGGCGTCTATTCGGTGCCGAAAGGCGTCTCCTACAACTCCTATCTGCTTTTGGATGAAAAAGCCGTGCTGTTCGACACGGTCGACAAGGCCGTTGGCAGGGTGTTCTTTGAAAATCTGGCCCATGTGCTGAACGGGAGTCCGCTGGATTACGTGGTTGTGCAGCATATGGAACCGGATCATTCGGCGACGCTCGCGGAACTGCTCCTGCGCCATCCGGAGACGGAGATCGTCTGCAGCGAAAAATCGGCCATGATGATCGGCCAGTTTTTCGGCGAGGACTATTCCCGCAGGATCCGGACCGTGAAGGAGGGCGATACGCTCTCCGCCGGGAGACATGAGCTGACCTTTTATTCCGCGCCGATGGTCCATTGGCCGGAGGTCATGGTCACCTACGACCATGCGGATAA
>Ga0116162_10000724_pt1 | contig 22776 bp, 28 predicted proteins | sample AD_UKC105_MetaG_FD_89875 | JGI IMG/M metagenome (GOLD analysis project Ga0116162, IMG submission 89875) | Active sludge microbial communities of municipal wastewater-treating anaerobic digesters from Hong Kong - AD_UKC105_MetaG | ecosystem: Engineered > Bioreactor > Anaerobic > Digestate...
ATTTTGGGAAATATCTTTCATGCCCTAACGCTTAAGGGGCAAAGCGTTTAAAGTCAATAAAATCAAAAAACAAGCTACCATCTAAAAACTAAACAACCCAAGCAATCAGATAAACCACCACATGCAAACTCTTTAGGCACTAACACCCTTAAGATCATTCTGCATAGATGGGTGAGGACCGCCTTTACAATTATTCTTACATGAAGGGGTTCCTTTACACCTGTTCTTACATGAAGGGGATCCCTTACAACTGTTCTTACAACGACCACCATCATTTACAGAAGGCCAAATACCCTTTAACGGACTGTGACCAAACTCTATTTCATAATCATTAAAAAAAAGTTTGTATGCATCCCTCGTTTCACTTGCAGATTCTTCATCCGTATCAGGATGGTGATGTATATAGCCTTCCCCTAAAAAATCACAAAAATCATGATATTGAACGGTAGACAGTATAAAAGTATGCCAGTATTCATCAACAATTCCGGCCATACCATACTGTCGTTTGTTTTTTGCAACTAAAAATAGATATCTCTTTAATTCTAACGATATCAAGTCTGCTTTATCTTTATCAATATCGTATTTTTCACTGAAATATTTAGTTATTGCAGATAGATTGTAATTTTCAACTTCAGAAAATCTCATGTTAATTCTCCTTAAAAATTATGAACAAAAATTTAGTCCTATTCTATAACCGCTATCCTCTATTTTCTTGAGATTACAACAATCAACGCATATTATCAAAAACAAAGTAATTTATGACTAATTTTACCCCACTGCCTTCTCAATCACCGCGCACAGATCATTGACCACGCCTTCAACCTTGCCCGGGTCATCGCCTTCCGCCATCACGCGGATCAGGCTTTCCGTCCCGCTGGCCCGCACCAAAACGCGCCCCTCATTGACCAGCGAACTTTCCGCTTGTTCAATCGCGGCCTTGACCTCATCCGCGTCCAGCGGCTTGACCGTGCTTTCAAACCGCACATTGCGCAAAATCTGCGGCAACGGCGTGAACAAATGCAGCGCCGCGCTCGCCTTCTTTCCACTCTCTTTCAGGAACGAACAAATCTTGATCGCCGCCTGCAACCCGTCACCCGTCGTATTCAAATCCGACAAAATCAAATGCCCGGATTGTTCCCCGCCCAGATTAAACCCTTCCGCCCGCATCGTCTCGGACACGTACCGGTCCCCAACCGCCGTGCGGATCAGACAAATTCCCCGCTCCTTTAAAAACCGCTCCAGCCCCAAATTCGACATCACAGTGGCCACCAACGCACTCCCTTGCAACTCACCGGCCTCCTGCATCGAAACCGCCAGCGCCGCCATCAGCTGATCGCCGTCAATCTTCGCGCCTGTCTCATCAACCATAATCAGCCGGTCCGCATCCCCGTCCAGCGCAACGCCAATATCCGCTTTATGCTCAATAACCGCCTTCTGCAGATTCTCGGTCGCCGTCGCACCATAACCATCATTAATATTGCGCCCGTCCGGCTCCGCGCCAATCGATATAACCTCGGCCTCCAGTTCCCAAAGCACCTGCGGCGCCACCTTATAGGCTGCACCATTGGCGCAATCCACCACGACCTTAAGCCCCTCCAGCGTTGTTCCACGTGGTAAAGAGCGCTTCACACTTTCCGCATAACGCCCGATCGCATCATCCAAACGCGCCGCTTTCCCCAAATCGCCGGGCAACGCGAGATGCTCGCCCAGATCCTCTTCCAGCGCCGCTTCAATCTCCAGCTCAATCTCATCATCCAGCTTGTACCCGTCCGGCCCAAACAGCTTGATCCCGTTATCTTCGAAGGAATTATGCGAAGCCGAAATCATCACCCCGACATCAGCCCGTAAAGATCGCGTCAACATCGCAATCCCCGGCGTCGGCACCGGACCCGTAAGGATGACATTCATCCCCATCGATAAAAACCCGGCCGTCATCGCTTGCTCAATCATATAACAAGACAACCGCGTATCCTTGCCGATCACCACCCGGTCCGTCGGCAGCCCGCCATGGCGTTCGCGCAGCACTTTCGCCGTCGCCATCGCCACCCGCTGCACCATGCCCGGCGTCATCGGATAGCTATTGGCCCGCCCGCGAATTCCGTCTGTTCCAAAATATTTCCGTTTTTGCATTTGCGTCATCACCAACACCCTCAAAAATCCATAGAACAAATTAATAAATCAAAGCTTCAGAACATCCGGACCGTTACCGCTTAAAGCCTCAGGGGGCTTCGTGCTTGCAATACGCTTCAACACCGTGTTAAACGGCCAATACCCCTCCGTCTCTACGAGATCTTTATATAACGCAGAAACTTCCTGACCCAAAGATCTTCCTGAAATTTCATAGAGCTTCTCATTTCCATGATACATACCATCTCTTCCGTCATAACCTCCGATAAAAATGAGAAGCCCCCCTTCTTGAGAAGGTTCATAGCCAATTCTGAAAAGCCTCTGATGACCACCCTGCCGACCATTAAAAGACGTTAAACAAAGGTCTTCCCTGCCACCCTCTAAACACTCCGCCGAGTAAACAAGCCACTCCGTATCGCCCCACTTATAGAGAGGGTCTGAAAAGCTTAAAAACGTCTCCCCACCCTCTCCGTAACACACCGAAGACCCCTTTTCAAAAAATCCCCTGTAATACTCAAAAACATCTCTGGCCGTCGCCGGTGTCCCGCCATCCGGACTCTTTTCCGCACCTGCCTGATTTTTTCTCGGAAAAACTCTCTCAAACAAACCACCTGCGGCACACTGAGAAAAATAATCCACAATCCGCCCGCTACTGTCTAGCGCCATAACAAACCCTTACTCCAAGATATTCCTATGTCACAAGCTCCGTTGTACTGGCAAATACGGAGGATAACAAGCGCGGAATTCGCAGACACGCTCACACAGACCCATCGCGCGCACAGACAATCAACACATTTTTGTGCACAAAATATACTTTTTTATTGTCATATATTTCAAAAATCTCTACCGTTTCCGTAATAAAAGAAACAAAAGACATAATGAAACCGCAAACAACGACGGTACAATTCTGCGAAATCAGCGACCCCGGCCCTCCGAAAACAAACCTCGGAGCCATTGCCTTGCGCGAAAACGATCCCGTTTACCACCTGCACACGGGACTCAGCCCCTTCACGCTCTCCGCGCCCCACGCCGGCTGGAAAGTCCCCCGGCATATGATCGATCAAGACGGCAATCCACTCGGTGCGCCCGCATGGTGGTTTGATCCTGACATCAATGAACATCGCCACGAAGTCTGCGACTGGGGAACTGCCGAACTGGTCAAACGCTTAAACAAACTCAGCCCGCACCTGTCCTCAATCGCTTCAAACGTATCGCGCCTGGTGGTTGAAAAAAACCGCGCATGGGAATATGCCATGACCCCGAATTCCTCTGAATACGGTGCCAGGCTCTGCGTCCCCGGAAACCACAATATTTCCAAAGAAAAGCTCGCTCAGCGCAAAACCATCTACGACACCTATACAAGAGCTGAAGAAAAACTGGTCTCGAACATCAAAAACACCCATAATGGCGCAGCACATATAGCACTGCACAGCTTTTCACCTAAATGGCACGGCCATGGCCGCGACCATGAAATCGGCATCACCTATTTTGAAGACACAATATTGTCCAGACTAATCGAACACGCCTTTATCGAAAGAATAGGCAACCGCGCCGCTTCGCAGTATCCATACAACCTGAAAGACGGCCAGTTCAGCAATAAAATAGCCGCGCCAAAACTCAGCAAAAAATACGACACGCCTTTTATCATGATCGAAATCCGCAACGACCTGCTTCAAGACCCGCAACGCCTTGAAGAAACAACGCAGCTTTTTTTACAAATACTCAAAGACATCGAGAAAAACCCGCTATACAAACACTGCTTTTCTCGAAAACAATCAGCGCGCACATCAATACCCGCCGCAAGCACCCCGGCTTTCGAGCCTATATAACGGACAATCCGGAAAAAGGACTACTCAAGCATCCTTGTCGTCAGAAGACGCCTGATCATCATCAGCCTTTTCAACCTTACAAGAACCGTCACGACAGCACGTATTCATGCCCATAAACGTATAAGCCGGACAAAAACCGAAAAAACTGGTAACAACCATAACAACCGCCAGCAAAATCAATACATTCCCAACAACACCGGAAATAAAGAAACTCGCTGCAAAAAGCACAACCGCCGCAGCAATCCGGGCTTTTTTATCCTTATCTCCAATATTTTTCTCAAATTTAAACATAGCACTCTCCCCTTATGTATAGACGGTATAAAAATCTAAACATCTAAGCTCCTTGTGGCGCTTCCCCACTGGCAAAACCTCCACCTGATGGCACAGAAGATTTTGGTGTCGTATCCTCCGGCGGTTCATTATCACTATCACGAAGTATCGGCTTTCCGGCAAGCAGGTCCTTGATTTCATCACCAGACAACAATTCATATTCAATCAAAGCCTTGGCCAATTTATGCAAATCATCCAGATTTTCAGTCAAAATCTGCTTGGCCTTGTCATAGCCCTGCTCAACAATCCGTCGAATTTCAGAATCCACGGTCGCCGCCGTCTCATCAGACATATTTTTCGATTGCGCAACCGAATGCCCAAGAAAAACCTCTTCCTGATCCTGCGCATAGCGGATTGTACCAAGCTTATCAGAAAAACCCCATTCCATAACCATCTTGCGCGCCATATTGGTCGCCTGTTGAATATCGCTACTCGCACCCGTCGTAACCTTATCATGTCCGAAAATAATCTCCTCGGCAACGCGCCCGCCCATCGCCACAGACAAATCTGCCTTCAGCTTCTCAAGGCTCATCGATAGCCGATCAGCTTCAGGAAGACGCATAACCAGACCCAGCGCCCGCCCGCGCGGCACAATCGTTGCTTTATGCACCGGATCGGACGCCGGCTCATGCATCGCCACCAACGCATGGCCCGCCTCATGATACGCAGTCAGCTTTTTCTCATCTTCGCTCATCACCATAGACTTACGTTCAGAGCCCATCATGACCTTATCCTTGGCATCTTCCAGCTCATCCATACCCACAACGCGCTTGCCGCGCCGCGCCGCCAAAAGCGCCGCTTCATTAACCAGATTTGCCAAATCCGCCCCGCTAAAACCGGGCGTCCCGCGTGCAATAATAATGGCTTCAACATTGTTCGCCAGCGGCACTTTCTTCATATGCACTTCAAGAATCTTTTCCCGGCCCTTAATATCCGGAAGCGGCACCACAATCTGACGATCAAAACGCCCCGGACGCAAAAGTGCAGGATCAAGCACATCCGGACGGTTCGTCGCCGCCAGAATAATCACGCCCTCATTGGACTCAAACCCATCCATCTCAACCAAAAGCTGGTTCAAGGTCTGCTCGCGCTCGTCATTCCCTCCGCCCAGCCCGGCCCCGCGGTGCCGCCCCACTGCATCAATCTCGTCGATAAAGATAATGCACGGCGCATTCTTCTTGCCCTGCTCGAACATATCGCGCACCCGGCTCGCACCAACGCCAACAAACATCTCCACAAAATCAGAACCGGAAATGGTAAAGAACGGCACATCCGCCTCACCGGCCACGGCCCGCGCAATCAGCGTTTTACCCGTCCCCGGCTGACCGACCAGCAAGGCCCCTTTCGGAATCTTCCCTCCCAAACGGCTAAATTTCTGCGGATCCTTCAAAAACTCAACGACCTCTTCCAGCTCCTGCTTAGCCTCTTCAATACCCGCCACATCCTCGAATGTCACACGGCCATGCTTTTCATTCAGCATCTTAGCCCGGCTCTTGCCAAATCCCATCGCACCGCCGCCTTTACCGCCCTGCATTTGCTTCATAAACATAATCCACACCCCGATGATCAGGAATGCAGGCAACAGCGAAATCAAAATACTCATCAAACTAATCTGCTCAGGATCTTCCTTGTCAGCCGCAATCTGCACCGCGCTACCCTGAAGGCGGTCTACCACGTTTTCGTTCGGCGGCACCATCACCTTGAATTCTTCGCCGCTTGAAGCAAATACGCCGTGCAATTCCTGCCCTTTAATAACGACATTCGAAACACGCCCCGCCTGCGCATCCGTCATAAATTCACTATAGGAAATCTTATTCCCGCGGTTAATTGCCCCTTGCTGCGCGCCCTGAAAAATATTGAACAGGAAAATCATGGTCAGGCCAATCGCCAGCCAGAAAATCAAATTGCGACCAAATCCATTCACAGTTGCCTATCCTTCTTCTAATTCAGAATATCCAATGTAGTACAATTTCCGCTCCAGACAAGGAAAATCAAGGCTAAAACCGTGGTTTTTCAAACAATCATGATTAAGAACCATATAAAAAACGCCTCTTTTTTTCTTTCCCAGACTTTTTCGAAAGGGTTCTTAAGAATACTCGCGCGTCAAACGCAAAATCCCCAAATTCTCGTCCATTGCAAACATCACCCCCCCCAATGTGCGCTTTCGAAACGGCGTGCCCTTATTTTTAACAGCCATCAAATCATATAAAATCACCTCAACCCTTTCCATACGCGGCGCATAATCGGATAGCGGACGCAAAACCGACAACGCCTTTAACAAACATCGCAAAATAACCTCTTCAGGCTGCATAAATAAAATATTAATTTTAAATACGATATGTTTCGTATTTGATTCAATGGCCGCATTTTGATAGGCCTGCGCGCTGATAACCTCCAAAGCACGGCGCGCGCGCCCTAGGCGCTGTGCCGTTACCGCCAATCGCTTCGAAGTAAGTCCCTCTTCCTCCAAAACACACCGCGCCTTACGCAATCGTACCCGCGCAAAATCACTATTTGCATTACTGGGGTCCTCAAAATATGAAATATCTTCCGCCCCGCATAATTTCAATAACTCCGCCTTACCACAATCCAACAAAGGCCGCACTAACGTTAAACGCTCATCATAAGCCTGACACTCCTGCATCCCGGAAAGCCCATCCAGCCCACTGCCTTTGGCCAAACGAAACAACACCGTTTCCGCCTGATCATCCCGGTGATGTGCCAAAAACAAATACTCAATATCATGACACTCACAATACTCAGCCATCAGACCATAACGTGCCCTGCGCGCCTCTTCCTGAATGGCTGTGTCCGCTGGAGTCTCCCAGCGCAAAATATGATGCCCCACCTGCTGCGACCAGCCATCCAACCACGCGCCTACCTGTACAGCCTCATCAGCCGCTTCAGGCCTGAGCCCGTGATCAACCGTCAAAGCATGAACATAAACCCCGCGTCCATCCGCCCAGCGCGACAACAACCAGCACAGCGCCATAGAGTCCGGCCCACCTGACACAGCCACAGCAATCGGCCCAGTGCCCCCCACACCCAGCGCCAACATACGATGATTAAAGTCTTCAAAATTCAAAAGATTTCACCAGCTTCCAAAGAGCAAACAGCTAAACGATAGCAGCTCTTTAACACCCGATCCGGGACATTTCCTGATCGGCCCGACGCATCACGGGCGCAGCCCCGGACGGATTTTCTTTCTTAAGCTGACGAAGCGCCACGCATGCATCATCCTTCTTCCCCAGCGCATCCAAAGATAACCCCAGTTTCAGCAAGTTATCCGCCGCTTTAGAACCTTTCGGATATTGCTGATACCCCTCAGCAAAAATCCGCGCAGCCGTTTCAAAATTCCCGCGTACATAATGTGTCTCGCCGAGCCAATATTTAGCATTACCCGCCAACGGATGATCAGGGTGATCACGCAAGAAACTCTCAAATTCGACCTGCGCCCCCTTATATTGATGATTTTTCACCATCGAAAATGCATTTTCATAAGTTGCAGACGCTAAATCAGAAGACGATGTCCCGTCCCCCGATTCCGTATACGAACCAAGCTGCCCGACCGCACCTCCACTGTTGGCATTACTGGAACTCCACTGATAAGTCTGCCCGACGCCACTACCAACAACGCTCGGTGGATTGCTATCTCTAAGCGGCCTAGCCGTATAACGACTGGCCCCACTCACCGGCGCAGCGCTGCCGGAACGCGAAGCTCCAGAACCTTCCAGATCATTCATCCGCAATTCCATATCACTGGTAAAACGCTCAAGCTGATCTTTAAGCTCACGAATCTCAAAGCTCTGCTCTTCCAAATCCCCCCTCAAACCACGCACTTCCGTTTCAATCTGCTGCAATCGAATTTCGGCATCAGCCCCGCCAGACAAGCCTCCGCCAACGCCCGCAGGCGGCTTCTCACCTCGATAGACCGCACGGCTGAGCGTCTGGATCTCATTTTCCAACCGTTTAATGCGGTTTTGCATATCCCAATCACCCCCCTGCGCACCCGCCATAAACGGTAACCCCGCAAGCGCCACAGCCAAAAGGCCTGAAAAAATCCAGGCCCTCCGTTTGCGGATATAAAAAGAAAGAATCGTCATTTACAGACCATTTATCACAATTTGTTAGTCAATCTTGGTGACAGAACGACGGTTCTGTGACCACGCAGACTCATTCGCACCCGGAACAGCCGGACGCTCTTTACCATAACTTATGACCTGAATGCGTGATGGAGCAATACCCAGCGCAGACAGATAATTACGCACAGAGTTTGCACGGCGTTCGCCCAAAGCCAGGTTGTATTCACGTGTACCGCGCTCATCTGCATGACCTTCAATCGTAACATTCAAGCTCGAATATTGCTCAAGCCAGGCAGCCTGCTTATCCAAAATCATACGCGCTTCATTGTTCAAATCATAACGATCCGTACCAAAGAAAATACGATCACCAACATTAACAACCAGATCAGCCTGCGTACCAGGAGCCGGTCCTTGCTGCGCACCACCTTGATAAATTTCATCCAACGGCCCATCAGTAATGCCCTCACGCGCAGCCGCACTCTGGCCATCAAAAATAACCTCCTCGTCATCGTTCGATGAACAAGCCGAAACCAAAAACACAACAGCCAAAATCATCATCAGCCGGGACAGTGCAAAAGAGTCCTTCGAAACTTTGCGGAACAGTGAGAGGGTCATAATATTCTCCTTAACAAGATTGAGCACACTCCATAAACAGTACAGATGCCTGTTCAGAATCAAGTTCTATTCGGTTACAAACACCCGCGCAAGAGCCATCATTTTTTATAGCCAACTTATCCTTACAAACATATACGCTCATACACGCGAAACCCTTCACCGCTCTTTAATTCAGAGCATCATTAAGCTGCTGCAATAACAGCTCAGCCTCCATCCGATCACGCGAATTGGGCGCCTTTTCAATATAGGCAACCAGCGAATCAATAGCTCCTCGCGGCTCACCTGTGCGCGCCAAAAGCACCCCTTCATCCAGCAATAACCGATATTCCTGCGGATCAATTTGTCGCATCCGTTGCACAGTTTCCAGCGCACCTTGATAATCCTCAGCCTCAATCTGCCGAAACTTGATAATATTTTGCAAACGAACCAGAATACCCCGATTCCCCACCGGCTCATAATATTCCGACGAAAGCTCCGCCTGCGCCCCAAAAACCCTCTTAACAATTTCGCGCATATCTTGCGCCTCAACAATGCGCCCACCCTCAAACGGATCAAAAATAATGCGCTGCCCGCCCGCTTCCAAACGGCACAGAAAATGCCCTGAAACATCAAGCCCCACAATATTCCACCCTTGCGCCCGCGCACTGTGGATATAAAGAATACTGAGCACAATCGCCCGCCCTTTGGCCCGGTCAATCACCCGAATTAAACTGGCGTTTTGTAAATCATCATAACTTTCACGATCACCGCTATAATGATAACGCCCGTGCAATATATCGCTCAAAGCCTCTAATTGCGCTTTAGCACTGTCACCAAAAATCTCTGCATAACGCGCCCCCACTTCATCACCAATCACCTGCAAATGATAAATATAGCGCCCCAAAGATACGCCTTCATGACTAAGCGCTGCCAAGGCCAAAGCCGCGTGCGCCAGATTGATTCGATCATCAGGTATGCTTCCTAAAGACTGGATATAACTTTCAGGATCGAATGCACCAGACAACTCTTCCAGTCCGCTAGGATTACTGGTCATTCCAGAGAATTTCTTCACTTTCAATGCCCTGACGCTGGGTTGGTCGTGCAGGCGCAGACGGCTCCTGAGAGAACATCGGATCAACATTATTCGAATAAGATGACGAATCTGTACCATAATCAGGCGAAGGCTGTGACCCGCGCAAATCAATCGGCATATTTGAATCTTCATACGGACGCACCGGAACACTTTGTCCCTGTGCGTTCTGATAAACATAATTATCGTCATACGTACTTTGATATGTTGAGCCATCATCAACACCACCAGTTTGTGTCTTGCCGCCAACAAATTTCACATAGCTCACCACACCATTCACACCGTTAATCGTGCGCGCTATTTCAATCACCCGGTTAAGCTCAGAGCGGTTTTGAGCGAAGCCCATCAAATAAACCGTCCCGCGCACCGTATCGATTGAATAGTTAATCGACAATATTTCCCGATCAAACGTAATCGCCGTACGAAGCCGTGTTGTAATCCATGTATCCTTGGCAAAACCAACAATACCCGCACTCTCGGCAATTTGAATCTCGTTAATCACCTGCTTCACACCTTTAGGTTGCCAAGCCAGCCGCACCGCTTCCACCCGAGCTTCCGGATCTTGCACAACCCCCGTAATCAAAACACGCCCCTGATTAATCGTCAGATCCAGCTTACGAAATGTCTCAACGTCATACTTAAACCAAAGATCATTAATCTCAATCTGAATGCGCGCATCATCAACCGCAGCCGACAAACCGCCCTCTTGCGCTGCGGCAATGCCCGCAGTAGCGCCAACACCAGCCGCCACACCCAGAGCGGAACAGCCAGGCAAAAACAAAACACAAACAGATAAAATCAGAAATTTACGAACCATGATGATCATCCTGAAAACCAAACACGAAGCAGCTTACATTATTGACCAGACAACCACGCATTGTCCAGATGACGTATAGAAACTGCCCCCAACAGATTAAGCCCTTTTCTTAAAGATTCAGGCGGCACCACAATCACATCAAACCGCATGGAAAGGCCCGACGCCTCCTCATGATCCGCCAGATATTGCCCCGCAGCGCCTTCAATCCGTCGACGCGTACGCGGCGTAACCGCATACAGCGCGCTCTCCGGGTCTTTATGCGCCTTAACCTCGACAAACACCAGCATCTCCCCCCGACGCACGATAAGATCAATCTCCCCAACCCGCGTTTTATAACGCTGCTCTAAAATCTTATACCCTTGTCGCTGCAAATATCGTGCAGCCGCCTGCTCAGCCGCCACGCCGCGCTGATAAGCAGCCTCTTTCGTTAGCCTGCTCACTTCGAAATCTCCAGCGCCAGTGCATAAAGTACCTTTTTCGGCTGTCCGCTCACCTCAGCCACCTGCGCCGCCGCATCTCTCGTACTCATTTCTTTAAGCGCCTTTTCCAACAACGCCTTCAGATCATCCTCGCTATACGTTCGCACCTGCGCAGCCTCAATCACCAGCACAATCTCCCCCTTTACTGGCCCCCGCTCCTCATAATGCGCGCGCAAAGCCGCCACATCATCACAACGCACTTCCTCATAAAGCTTGGTCAATTCGCGCACCACAGCCACACGCCGACCCGGCAACGCACTCTCAATATCATCCAGTGCCGCCAGCAACCGTGGCGCCGTTTCAAACGCAATCAACGTCCCCGGAGATCCTTGCCACTCACATAAAATGCTCCGGCGCGCAGCGCTTTTCGACGGCAAAAATCCCATAAATGAAAACCTGTCCGAACCCAGCCCCGAAAGCTGCAACCCAGCAAGCACCGCATTCGCCCCCGGTACGCTAGTCACATTCAAACCAGCCCGCTGCACGTCTGCCACCAGCTTATACCCAGGGTCAGACACCAACGGCATCCCCGCATCACTAATCAGGGCCAGCGCCTCACCACGACCAATCCGCGCCACAATCTTCGCACGCACCGTTTCATCACTATGGTCATTATAAACGCTCAGCTTCTGCGCAATCTCGTAATGTTTCAGCAACTTACCCGAAACCCGCGTATCCTCACACAAAACTCCATCTGCCTGGCTAAGAGTATCCAGCGCCCGCAAGGATATATCGCGCAAATTCCCAATCGGCGTCGCCACCAGATATAATCCCGGCGTTAAACCCCGCCCGGCATCATCTGGCAGTAGCCATCCGCGTTTTTTTTCTTTACTCTCGCTTTGTGATAATTTCTCGGACATTTGAAAACCATACTAAACAAATGATGATGGATACAATGACACAAAGATTTAAAACCGCTTTTATTGCTCTCTTTCTCATCGCGCCCCTTCTTGTGCTCGGCGCATGCCAGACCGGCAGTGGATATAGACCGCACACAAGCGTTCCACAAGCCCCGGCCCAACAAGCCCCCGGCATCTTAAGCTCAACATCCTCTGACGAACTCCTTGGCAACCAGCAAAACCCCATAACACCCACGGACCACATGATTAACCTGCCCACCGTAAAAGTCGGCATCCTGCTTCCTTTAAGCGGTCAGCACCAAAAACTCGGCGATTCAATGCTCAAGGCCGCACAAATGGCTCTGTTTGAAATCGGACACGCCAACCTTGAACTCATCCCGCGCGATACAAAAGGCACTGCCGCAGGTGCGCAAGCCGCAGCCCGGTCTGCAATCGATTCCGGTGCTCAACTTCTCCTCGGCCCGGTCTTTGCCCCGGCAGTTCGCAGCGCAAAACCCGTCGCCCAACGCGCACACATCAATATGATCGCCTTTTCCACCGACTGGACCCTTGCCAATAGCAACACCTACGTCATGGGCTTTATGCCCTTTGACCAGGTCAAACGCGTCACCAGCTTCGCAGCAAGGCACGGCATAACCCGAGTCGGTGTGCTTGCCCCCGATACCAATTATGGCCGCATCGTTTCAAACGCATTTAACGCCGCCGCCCCACACTATAACATCACCATTACTGAAAACATCAGCTACCCTGCCGGAACATCAAACCTCGCCCCCATCGTAAAAACCTTTACCCACTATGAGGCACGCAAAAGCGCTGGTGCCTTGGCCCAAACGCCTTTCGACGCCGTACTGATGCCCGTAGGCGATCAAGATGCACGTGCTATCGCCAGCCTGCTCTCCCACTATAACCTCCCCCCGCGCAGTGTCCGGCGTATTGGAACTGGCCTGTTTGATGAAGCCTCACTAGCCAGCGAAGCCAACCTGGAAGGCGCATGGTTTGCCGCGCCTGATCCGGCTGCGCGCCATAGCTTTGAACAACGTTTTATAAACACCTATGGAACCCACCCCCCGCGTTTAGCGACACTGGCCTTCGACGCCACAGCCCTGTCCGCTATTCTTGCTAGGCGCGGCCTGCAATCAACGGGTCGGCCAGCCTTTGACCACACAGCGATAACCAACCCGAACGGCTTCTCCGGCCTTGACGGTATATTCCGCTTCCGCCAGGATAACACAGCTGAACGCGGACTGGCCGTTCTCGAGTTTCGCCGCGGCAGGCTGGGCGTCATTGATCAAGCCCCAAAAAGCTTTCAGAATATGACCCAATAACGTACACCACAAATAAGTGTAATAATATTAGACTTTTCTGACATTATTTATATCATCCACAGATGTACATTTTTTTGTAAAAATCACACATTCTCCTCTTGAATTTTATTCAAAAAGTCGCCACTCTGCGTTTCCTAGAGTAAAATTTTTAAAATACGATACGAACTGTTTCAATTTTAAACCAGAGGGAAACATTGATGTCTCAGGCTGCATTACAAAAAAACAACGCGCAAACCACACCAACAATGCAAGCGCGCAAAGGCCGTCCGCGCAGCCAAAAATCGAAAACAGCCATTTTGAAGGCCACCAATTCTTTGCTGCTGCACATGAGCGTTCAGGAACTCTCCATCGAAGCAATCGCTAAAAAGGCCAAAGTTGGCAAAACGACAATTTATCGCTGGTGGCCGAACAAAACCGCCGTTGTCATGGACGCCCTGCGCGCTCAACCTGGCATCCAAAGCCCCCTCCCTACACCGAAAAACAATACTGAAGCCATTATCATGCAGCTTGATAAACTCATCCGTATGCTCGACGGCAACAATGGTGACACCATCGCCCAACTTTTTTCTGAAGCACAAGCCGATGACAAAGCTCAGAAAATTTTCGCAAGAACATTTCTTACCCCCCTCATCGATGCCGTCGAATTCAGCATCGAACAAGGCAAAGACCACAAAGAATTTCGCTCATCCTTAAACACAAAACTGGCTGTGGATTTACTGTGCGGACCAATATTCTTCCGCCTTATGTCCCGTCCGGCGGATTTAAACGAAGAATTCCGCGAAACATACCCGAAAGAAGCGGTGCGCCTGATCAGCGCATAAAGTAAGCGCTTTTAAACAAGCTCACAACAACCGTACTCATACAATTGCCTCTTTTCAACCCCGTCAAGAGCGCCTAGAATTGTGCCATGCTGGAAAATATCAACATCGAAGAATACTGGAATATCATTACAAACTGGTGCGCCAATCACTTTTGGAATACCGATACACTCTATCAAGGCATTTTACTCCTCATCGCCTTTGTCTTAGCCAGCATCAGCTACAGTATGTTTCGCAGCAAAGCTGCAAAACTAATCGAAAAAACAAAAATGCCGTATGCCGCGCGGCGTATATCAAACAACCTGCTGCGCCTGCTCCTGCCAGTCGTTGCCTTGATCATTCTGGTGATCGGCGACCAACTCCTCAAATCCGATATTATGGGTGTCAACACCGCTCTAACCGAAGGTGTAATGAAAGTTTTACTGGCCTGGGTTGCCATCCGCACCGCCGTCCAGTTCATTGCCAACAGCGCCATCCGCAACTTCTTCGCTCTCGTGATCTGGACCATAGCCGCGCTCAGCATCTTCGGCCTGCTCCACCAAACCATGACGACATTGGATTCCATATCCTTCAGCATCGGAGATTTCCGCCTCTCCGCCCTCATCGTCATAAAAAGCATCCTGTCGATATTCACATTGCTGTATCTGGCCATATTCGCCTCCAGCTTTGCAGAACGCCGGATATTCAGAATCAAAAGCCTGACCCGCTCTTCACAGGTTCTGATAGCCAAAGTGATCCGCGTCGCCCTCATCGTCTTCGCCCTGCTCGTCGGCGTCACATCAGCCGGCATCGACCTCTCCCTGTTCGCCGTCTTCGGCGGCGCCATCGGCTTGGGAATTGGTTTCGGCCTGCAAAAAGGCATCTCGAATCTGTTTTCCGGCATGCTACTGCTGATGGACCAGTCCATCAAACCCGGCGACGTGCTGGAACTTGAAAACGGCACCTTCGGCTGGGTCAACCAGATGGCCGCACGCTACACCGAAATCGTCACCCGTGACAACAAATCCTTCCTCATCCCCAATGAAGAACTCATCACCCAGCGCGTGGTAAACTGGAGCCACGGCAACTCCCTCATCCGCCTGCAGGTAAATTTCGGAACGCATTACAACTCCGACCCGCATAAAGTCATAGAAATTGCCGAAGCCGTCGCTGCCGCCGCGCACGAGCGCATCCACAAGGATCCGCCGCCCGTATGCCATCTAACAGAATTTGGCGACAGCTCGATAAACTTCTCTGTGCGTTTCTGGATCAAGGACGCCGAAGCCGGAGTAACGAACATCAAAGGCGCCGTCATGCTCGCCTTATGGGACGCGTTCAAGGAAAACGCCATCGAAATCCCCTACCCCCACCGCGAAGTCTATGTGCACGAGGTTAAAAAAGGCGCTTAACCTTAGGGCACGGGGGTCCCTTCGGGTTCAAACACAGGCCCCTCCTCATACGGTTCGACCTCAATTTGGATGCCCGGCCAATCAACACCCTTAAATCGCGACAAAACGGCAAGCACCCGCCCCTCAAAAAAGCTATCGTGCCCATATTCTATACGCTCTAATGCATTCATACAGTCTTGAGGCTTATCGAGCGATAAAGGAGCATCACTCATTCCAGTCGTACCAAAACGCATAATGGGACTGGCGCTCCACGAAACTTGATAACGTCCCAAATATCCCTTAAAAACTAAATCCTCCGTACTTTCCGTACGAGGAATAAGCTGGTCAATAATCTCAATAGAGCGCGTATGATCTTCCCTATGATCTTGCATCTCACCCTTCAAATGCTCAAGATAATCGGCAAGACCAAGTGGCGGCCCCAGAAAACGATTATAATCTTCCTTAGAAAACAACTGACACTGCAATACTTTATCAAGAGAAACATTTCCCAAAAACTGCCTCACTCCTATTTCAGGATCATCGTCAGTAATTGTCTCTTCATACAACATCTGAACAGGACCATCCCGTTCATCATCCAAATCAAGGCCAAAACGCTCGTAAAGCCCACACAAAGCATCATTTGTAACACCAAAACGCATAAGTAAAACCTCGTCCACTAAATCCGACAAAAATTAACCGTTGTGAAATTATGTAAAAATGAGTGCCTTGTCAAATAAAAAACGCGCCCGTAACTACACCCTAACCGGCATATTCAACGCTAAGTTCATGAGACCCATCCTGCAGTTCCTCAGAATGTAACTGACCTCGCCCAGCAAGCCTTTGACAACTCATACAAACCCCATCCGCCCAATTGCAATTCAACTTTTGCAGTTCTTCCAAGGACCGGACCACCGGCGGCGTATCTTCAGCAACCTTAATCGCATCCGTCTTTGCCCCCCATCTCATAAAACCCCGCTTGGCAAATCTCTCAACCGCCTCGACATTGCCTGCATTCAAAACCGCATTGACCGTATGACAATTTCGCCGCACCAAATCATAATCAAGTCCTTGCCTGTTAATATCCTCCGCACGCTCCTGATAAACCGCCCACAGAGCCTCGATACAATCCTGATCATCGCTAATCGCCACCGGCTCCTCTACAACATAATCGGCGTCAAGCGGCTCTATACCATCTCCATACCAGCTAAAAACACCCAATTTACATTTTTTACTCTTGAAAACGGCATTGTTAAAAGCATCCATCAGCCGCCTTGGAATGAAAGTCGAAACAATATTCCCAACAGTATGCGGGTCAATCCTTAGCCCAGTCCACTCGCCTGTCTTAGGATCAATGGCTCCGGGATTTAACTCCCCGCGCACGCAAATCTGCGGATAAAGCCGTCCCGTTTCCGGGTCTTTCAACGGCTTGCCATCTTCATCACACCAAATTTGAGCCATCCGCGTAAAAGAATGCTCAACGCTATTGCGCCCCAAAAAACTGGCCAGCTTGTGGCTCCCTCGCCATTTAAAGCTATCAACCGTCGCAATTTGTATGGCCCAGCGCGCCCGCGCCCCCGGATGCCGTTCAGGAACGAAAGACGTATCTACTGTACTTTGATCAATCCTGCCCAATTTTTAAAAACCATCTCAAATTAATTTCCGTAATAAAATACCCAATTTAAACACAAAATGCAAAAAAAACGCGCCCATAACAGGCGCGCTCCTATAAAATACATCGATAACAAGCTTTTAAGCCGCCTGTGCGACATCTCCCCCCAGTGCCGCAGCCCCGTCCAGAACAGCCGAAACCGCCTGCACAACCGCCGCAATCCGCACCGCGGTTTGCACCTGCTCCAAGCTCAAACCGCCCTCACGGATTTTCTTTTCATGCGACTTCACACAGAACTGACACCCGTTAATCGCCGAAACCGCCAGCGACCACAGCTCGAAATCAACCTTGTCCACGCCCGGATTCCCGATAATATTCATCCGCAATTTCGCCGGAATGGCCTGATAATCCGCCATCATGCCGGTGAACTTATAATAAACATTATTCATCGCCATAATCGCCGCCGCCGCCTTGGCCGCCTCCAGCGCCTCAGGCGAAAGATATTGCGCCGCTTCTTCCTCAATCTCACGAATTACAGCCACATTGCGCCCGGCATGCGCTGTCGCTACAAACGCCCCCCAAAGCTGCTGCGAGTTCAGCGTCTCCTCATTCGCCAGCGACGACAAATTCAACTTAATATCCTTGGCATAGTCCGGCATTTTATTTTTCAAATTATCAATAGACATCGTTTTTCCTTTCTCTAAAAGACAAAACAGGCGGCAAAGTTCTTCAAACCTGCCGCCTGCGAACCTTAATTAAGCCGCGATCTTCTGAGCTTCCTTATGAACATCAATCGTCTCGCCACCAACCGCACGGTTACACGGACACAGCTCATCAGATTGCAACGCATCCAGAATGCGCAAGGTTTCCTTCGGATTGCGTCCCACATTCAGGCCGTTCACGGCAACATGCTGAATTACGCCATGAGGATCGACAATGAATGTCGCACGCAACGCAACGCCAGCCTGCATCTCACGAATACCCAAACCGTCAATCAAGGAACCGTTCGTATCAGCAAATGACCACTGGTTCAGCTTAGACAAATCAGGATGCTCGCGACGCCATGCCAGTTTACAAAACTCATTATCTGTAGAACCACCCAAAACCACACAATCACGGTCTGCAAATTCATCATTCAGCTTTGCAAATTCGACGATTTCTGTCGGGCAGATAAACGTAAAATCTTTCGGGTAGAAAAAGAAAACCTTCCACTTGCCTTCAAAACTTTTTTCCGTGATCGCCTCAAACGCGCTTTCGCCATTTTCTTCGTGCACGTTAAAGCCGGGCTTCACACCTGTAATTTCGAATTCAGGAATTTGATCACCAATACCGAGCATTTCTAAATCTCCATTCTTTGTTCGGGTTAAAAATCCATGCCCGTAACTTGCACCCTCAGAACGACAAAATCCAACAAAAATTTCCACTTATTAATATCGAAAAAATAAATACTAAAATACACATTGATATGATATTTTCGATATATGCATAGACCCAGTCTCAGACAATTAAGTTATCTGATCGCCCTACGCGAACGCGGATCATTCATCGCCGCAGCAGAAGAATGTGCCGTAACACAAAGCACGCTGAGCGCAGGTATTAAAGAACTTGAAATCATCCTCAGCCAGCCACTCGTCATCCGGGGACGCAAAGCCACGCACCTCACGCCATTTGGCCTTGAAGTCTATGATAACGCACAAAAAATTATCAACGATACAGATCGTATCGTAGCAAGGTCAAAGCTAATATCTCAGCCCCTTAGCGGGCCACTGCGCCTCGGGATAATCCCCACCATAGCGCCCTATATGCTTCCCGATATGCTCCCAAAACTGATTGAAAAATTTCCCCGCCTGGAGCTACAAATCCACGAAGACCTTACCGACAGACTACTGGAATCATTAAGAAAATCACAAATCGACCTCGCCCTGCTCGCCTTTCCGTATAACACTCCAGACATGCATCAACGCATTTTGTTTGAAGAAAAATTCTACGCCGCCGTCGGCAAGCATGCTGGCCCAGCCGCAAATTCAATCAATATCAAAGACTTGAAGCCAGAAGAGCTACTCTTACTCGAAGACGGTCACTGCCTGCGCGACCATGCCCTGTCCGCCTGCGACCTTCAACTTCCCAAAACCCGCAAAACCTTTTCGGCAACCTCACTGCCCACCCTGATCCAAATGGTCAAAGCGGGCTACGGCATCACCCTCCTGCCGGAAATGGCCTGTACGCCCGAAACAATTCCGCCGGGCATCCGTCTGCTCCCCTTTAACGACAAACACCCGCCTACAAGGCAAATCGGCCTGTGCTGGCGCCGCGGCGACCCCCGCGCCCGCGATTATGAGATGCTCGCAAAAGTATAGTCAAACTCATATAAATTGATTACACTTCATGGATGACGTATTCATCCGATTTCCGCCGTAAAGTCTTATCTGTCAGCGAGAAGGAAGGCCTTACGATAGCCGAGACGGCGTCCCGGTTTTGTGTGGGTGTGGCCAGTGTTGTACGGTGGCTTAAACACCCGGAACCGAAGATGTCCCGCAACAAGCCCGCAACCAAGATCGACATGAAGGCCCTGGCCAGAGATGTTTTGGCCCATCCTGATGCTTACCAGTACGAACGGGAGCGCAGGCTGGGGGTCAACGAAAAAGGGGTCGGTCATGCCCTGCTTTTCTTGCCGCCTTACTCTCCAGACCTCAACCCCATCGAACAAAAATGGGCTCAAACCAAAGCCATCAGAAAACAACTCTTCTGCTCTATTGACGCGCTTTTCAAAATTGAACCATTTTATGTGGCGTAGGCTATACACCCCCTGCCGGAAGTCATCATGATCAGAAAAAACTCCTTCTTGCTGTATTGGCTATTGCGTCGGCGGTGACGGCAATGATTTTTATATCACCGATTTTTTCCTCGCGCTCCCGGATCATGGTAGCGGCTTCAAACCCGTCAATCTCCGGCATCTGGCAATCCATGAAAATCAAATCGTATGTATTTTGCTGCGCCAGCTCTATGGCCTTCCTGCCGCTTGCCGCCTCATCCACCCCGGAAAAGCCGAGATTTTTAAGAACCTTGCGCAGGAACAGCAGGTTATGCAGGACATCATCGAAAAGCACCAGCCGGATCTCTGGATTTACGGCCACACGCATGAATGCGATGATCAGGCCATCGGCAAAACCCGGATTATTTCAAACCAGCTGGGCTACCCCAATCGGCATGGCGGCTTCGAATGCGCCGGGTTTGATGAGAGGGGCAAGGAGATTGAGATTAAAAAGTAAAATGTGCTTTACTTTAATTGTTGAAAAATTAACAAAAGTAAGTTATATTTTACTTTATAGCCCGATAAGGGCTTTTGAGTTAAAAGGATTTAACCGTGGCAAATTTATTATGGGGTAAGGTCTATTACAAGGACATCTTCGCGGGCTATTTGCGTGAGGAGCCAGGAGGCCGTGTCACTTTCACCTACGATAACAGCTATATCGATGGCGGTCAGCCGCCATCAACATGGCCGTACAGGGGCTGGAGAAGCACATCGAGGCCGCCAAGGACGCAATCCAAGAGGCGCCACTCGGTGGGGCTGATTTCAAGGACAATCTCATTAAACTGATAGGAAAGCGATGGAACGGAACGTTCGTCTTAATTGGCAAGGCTTTGTCGAAGAAGCAGTAAGACGCCGCAAGGAGCAAAAGCTCACGCAGGAGCAACTGTCGGTTCTGGCAAACGTCAGCAAGCCCACGCTCAACAGCTTCGAACAAGGCAAGACAACCATCAAGCTCGATAGCGCTCTCAAAATTTTGAAGGTGCTGGGTCTGGCGTGAGTCAGTGGTGTGTTACTAAATATATTGGGCTATGATAGAGTTAGAAGGATAGGAATAAAATGGTTTTAGAAAATAAACTGAACATCACAAATCAGGTTGAGTTGGCAAAGGCCGAGGAAAAACTCAGCAAACAAAAAGCCAAACAGCTTTTTGAATCCGGTGACATCAACAAGATTGAGGTCGGAACATTTACTGGCCTTGCCAAAATTCACCAATATCTGTTCGAAGACATCTATGATTTTGCCGGTAAGGTTCGTGAGGTCAATATCGCCAAGGGTAATTTCCGTTTTGCACCCCTGATGTACTTGCGCCAGTCTCTGGATCATATCAACGCCATGCCACAGGGCAACTTTGATGAAATCGTCGAAAAATACGTTGAAATGAATATCGCGCATCCCTTCCGCGAAGGCAACGGGCGTGCAACACGCATCTGGCTGGATCTGATCTTTAAAAAAGAAATCGGCAAGGTCGTGGATTGGAACCGCGTTGATAAAGATGCGTATCTCTCGGCGATGGAGCGCAGCGTTGTCAAGGATGTGGAAATCAAAGCCCTGTTAAAAGATGCCATGACCGACAAAATCAATGACCGCGAAACTTATATGAAAGGCATTGACGTCAGCTATTACTACGAGGGTTACAGCGAATTCAAGACCGAGGAGCTGTAAGACCGCAATCAAGCTCAATAGCACTCTCAAGATTTTGAAGGTACTGAAGCTGTCATGATTTTAGGAAGGGATTGAAAATGCCATTAGAATCAATGGACAATATATTGCTGCCAAATACATTTGGCGTTTTTTATTGCCAAATATATTTGGCTATGCTATAGTTAAAAGGATAGGAATATGGCACAACCGACTGAGCCGAAGACAGTCATGGTCTATCAGGATGAAAACGGTAAAGAACCGTTTACCGACTGGCTGAACGGCCTTCGCGATCAAAAAGGGCGGCGTGCCATTCTGAAACGGATTGGAAGGCTGGAGCTGGGATTGTATGGCGATTGTGAGCCGGTCGGCGAAGGCGTTTTAGAATTGCGAATATTCCTTGGGCCTGGATACCGGGTCTATTTTGGAGAGGACGGCGACAATATCGTGGTGTTGCTCTCAGGTGGCGATAAAGGCTCCCAGGACAGGGACATCAAAACCGCAAAGGAATTTTGGAAGGAGTACAAGGATCATGGCTAAGAACAGACCATACAGAGAATTCAGAGCCGTTGAGGAAGAATACTTCCGCAACCACCCTGAAGAGATCGAAACCTACATCGAAGAAATTTTTGACGAGTTCGCGCAGGACAACAACACAGCAGCGTTACTTGCCTCTTTGCGCGTGATTGCAAAAGTCAAAGGCATCACGAATTTGGCTGAAGAGGCGCAGATGACGCGCCAAGGTATCCAGCATGCTTTGTCCAGCAAGGGCAATCCTCGCTTTGATAATGTAAATGCCATTATGAAAGCCATGGGCTATCGCCTGATGCCTGAAAAAATCGATATGGTGCACGCTTCCTAAAAGCCGGTTCAATTAGAGGTGGTCCCAAGAATTCGGACAGTGAGTTAAGCTACGATCTATGACCGAAGGAGGGTCATGGATTATGAGCAAGACAAGGAAGAACTACCCGGCGAAGTTTAAAGCGCAGGTTGCGCTGG
>Ga0116162_10000728_pt1 | contig 22718 bp, 13 predicted proteins | sample AD_UKC105_MetaG_FD_89875 | JGI IMG/M metagenome (GOLD analysis project Ga0116162, IMG submission 89875) | Active sludge microbial communities of municipal wastewater-treating anaerobic digesters from Hong Kong - AD_UKC105_MetaG | ecosystem: Engineered > Bioreactor > Anaerobic > Digestate...
AGGGTCCTGTACTGGTCGGCCATAGCTGTTACCAGAGGAGCGGGGAAAGAAGCTCCGGCTCCGACAAGCTCGATCTTCTGCGCGAAAGCTGTTACGGCTGCTGCCGTTATAATCAGCGCGGCGGTCATTCTTCTTGCAAATCTCATAAACAATCTCCTTGTTAGTTTTCCACTGTAATATCAGGTCTGATTGTTTGAGTATTTTTTGACATTTGTTAGAATTGTGTTAGAAATACGCTTAATAAGGAAATTTTATTGTGAAAGTCGAACCTTTTCCGCTGACGCTTTCAACAGAAGCTTTACCTTTATGCAGGTTCATGATGTGCTTGACGATCGAAAGTCCCAGTCCCGTTCCGCCCTCTTTTCTGCTTCTTGATTTGTCTATCCTGTAGAATCTTTCGAATATCTTATCGAAATGAACAGGATTTATGCCCGGGCCTTTGTCGGTCACTGAAAAATCTACGCTTTCTCCGTTTTTGAAGCAGCTTATCATTACCTCTGAACCATCAGGGCTGTATTTGATCGCATTGTCAACGAGATTCAGAAGAGCCTGCTCGATAAGAGGCTGGCTGCATCTGACGGCTCCGCTCATCTTGATTTCGGAAAGAACTCTGACGTTCTTTAACGCCGCTTTTGCAGAGCAGAGTTCTTTTACATTATTAATGATGGCGAGGGGATCTGCTTCGGTTGTTTCGAACTCCTCTTCCTTCTCCTCTTTCTCCAGAGTAGCAAGGGTAAGAAGGTCCTCGATTATAGAATTCAGCCTGTCGACATGCTTCCGGATTATCTGCAGGAATTTTTTCCTGTCCTCACCGGACTGCTCTTCGTCTATAAGCGTTTCCACGAAACCTTTGATCGATGTCAGCGGTGTCCGGAGTTCGTGAGATACGTTCGCCACGAATTCGCGCCTGATATTTTCGAGCTTCTTGATGTCTGTTATGTCGTGCATTACTATTACAGCGCCTATCGTCTTGCCGAAAGCGTCCTGAAGCGAACTTCCCTGAATGTGGATGAAAATATCTCTGCCTTCAAAATTGAGCTGCATTTCCTTCTTTTCAAAGATCACAAGATCGTTCTTAATCAGAGATGTAACGAATTCCTGGATCTTTGTGTTCCTTGTTGCCTCCTGGATCAGTTTACCCCTGGCTTTCTGCGGATCAGCACCGAGTATTCTGCAGGCCGACTCGTTTATCATTATGACCCTGTCGTCCAGATCAACTGCTATCACGCCCTCGATCATGGATTTTAGAATAGCGGCCTGTTCAGTGTTCCTGAGCTCAAGTTTTTTGATCTTTTCCTCCAGCTCGCCGGCCATAAAATCCATTGTTTCCGAAAGCTGATTGGTCTCATACTGGGAATATTCCTCTATCTGATGAGAGAAATCCCCGTTGGCGAACTTCTTCGCCTTGTTCTTAAGCTGTATCAGCGGTGCGCTGAGCCTTTTTGACAGATACAGGCTTACTGCGGCGAGGAGCAGTAAGACTAAAGTGACCACCCAGAGTATCCTTTGTGTGAAAAGTATGATCGTTTCAGTGAAACTCATCAGCGGATAGGCTGTCCTCACCACGATGTTCCTGCCGTTCAGATCATATACAGGAAGAGCGGCGTACATCAGGTCCTTTTTTAAAGTTGAGCTGAACCTGACCGACCTTCCTTTCTCTCCGGACAGCGCGGCTGAGACTTCGGGCCTTGTCCTGTGATTTTCCATCGCCGATGCTGTTTCTTTGCTGTCGGCCAGAACAACACCGTTCTCATCGATCACCGTTATTCTGGTGATAAGAGCCGAAGCGTATCCCGTAACGATACTGTCGAGCATCTGTATATCGTCATCATCCATGCTTTCCAGCTGCGCTTTTACCAGCGTGCCCTCATTAACTATCTTTTCAAAAATAAAATCCGAGTAGATGCTTTTAAATGTCCTTACCGAAAATATTACTATCAGCAGTCCGGACACGAATGTTATAAATACGAAAGCCGGAAAAATGCTCCAGAAGAAAGGTTTTCTTTTCATAATTATGATCTCGCCGATTATTTATTTGTCCATGAACCTGTAGCCTATGCCTCTTACTGTCTGAATGTACCTGCCGGCTTCTTTGAGTTTCTTTCTGAGGCTTACTATCATAACGTCCACACTCCTGTCGGTCACCGGATAATTCTCGCCGTGAACGCTTTCCACGATCTGATACCGCGTGAAGACCCAGCCGGGTCTGCCGGCAAGCAGATGAAGTGCTTTGAATTCCGAAGCTGTTAGAGTTATCTTTTCGTTCTTTACCATGACCTCGTACCTGCCCGGAACGATCTGAATGTCGTGCACGGAGATGTTCTCTTTTTTTATCTCGGTTATCTGTTCTTTTCTTCTCAGAACGGCTTTTATCCTCGCAACAAGGACTTTTGGGGAAAAAGGTTTTAGAATATAACCGTCCGCGCCTAACTCCAGACCAGTGATAATATCGGATTCCTCTCCCTTCGCGGTCAGCATTATTACCGGGATATTTTCTGTGGCAGGAGACTTTTTCAGTTTCCTGCATATCTCGAGACCGTCCATTCCCGGAAGCATCAGATCGAGAAGAACAAGGTCGCATGTGTCGGTCTCGATGAAGTCCAGAAAATCCTCACCGCTGCCGAATACTTTTGTCGTGAACGAATTTTTTGCGAGATTGTAGGATATCAGCTCCTGTATATCTTCCTCGTCCTCGACTATAAATATTCTTTCTCTTGCCATATCAACCTCTCAGTCCGTTTTACAATATACCGAATATCCGATAAAAATGTTAGAGAAATATTGTCGCAATGTTAGGAAATCGTTAGAAAAAACTGAGGGAGAATGATCAGCTGTAATCTAAAAACTTTACTTTATCGCCGAATTTTTTATTCATGAAATCCCTAAGCTCAGGATGATTTGTAAGCACTGGATCGGAAGAAAGCAGATCGAAAGCGTCGTCACGCGCCATGAGTAGCAGGTCTCTGTCGTAAATAAGATGCGCCAGCTTAAGGTCAACCATGCCGCTCTGCTTTTCGCCGAAGAATTCGCCGGGACCTCTGAGCTCGAAATCAGCTTCACTGATCTTGAAGCCGTCGTTCGTTGTCTCCATCACCTTCACGCGGTTTTTGGTATCCTCATTATCAGTTTCTCCCAGATGAAGGATGCAGAATGACTGGTGAGAACCTCTTCCGACCCTTCCGCGAAGCTGATGCAGCTGCGAAAGCCCGAAACGCTCGGAGTGCATGATAAGCATTACTGTCGCATTGGGATTATCAACTCTGACCTCTATCACGGTCGTGCTGACGATAAGTTTTATCTCACCGGCATTGAACCGGTTCATTATTTCATCCTTCTCGGCGGATTTGATCTTTCCGTGCAGAAGGGCTATTTCAAACTCACTGAACAGTCCATCCTTGAGTTCTTCGTAACCGTCGACTGCTGCCTTAAGGTCGGATTTGCCAGTTTTCTCTATCAGCGGGTAAACAATATAAGCCTGTCTGCCTTTTTCGATCTCTGTTTTTATAAAACCGAGGACTTTTCCCAGTTCGTTATCTGTTCTTACGGCTGTTCTAACGGGCTTTCGTCCTCGTGGGAGAGAATCTATTATCGAAATGTCAAGATCTCCGTAAAGCGACAAAGAAAGGGTTCTTGGGATCGGTGTCGCAGACATGACGAGGATGTTCGGCGCGGAATCGGATTTTTTCATCAGCTCGCCTCTCTGGAGTACACCGAAGCGGTGCTGTTCGTCGATTATGACAAGTCCGAGATTTTTGAACTCCACTCCTTCCTGAATGATCGCGTGAGTACCTATAATAATGCTGCTCCGTCCTTCGGCGACAGCGGAGAGCCTTTCGTCGCGCACGGACTTCTTCATGCTCCCGGTCAGGAGAGTGATGCCGATATCGAGCCCGTCGAACAGCGACGAGAACACCCTGTAGTGCTGCTCGGCCAAGATCTCGGTCGGGGCCATGACGGCTGACTGGAAGCTGTTACCCGACATCATCGCCATCGCAAGGAGCGCGACCACGGTCTTACCGCTGCCCACATCGCCCTGAAGCATACGGTTCATGACCTTATCGCTCTTCAGGTCTTCGTATATCTTGCGCACAACGGTCTTCTGCGCCTGCGTAAGGTCGAACGGCAGCTTCTCATAAACCTGTTTGAGAAGCCCGCCGGAACTTTTTATCCTGTATTTCTTGGGCAGCGCTTTTACGTTCATCCTCCGCCTGCACATCACGAGCTGGAGGTGAAAAAACTCCTCATATTTCATTCTCTGAATCGCAAGTTTTCTCGTGCTGTCCGCCGTCGGCCTGTGTATGTCGTTTAAGCTCATTTCAAGGTCGGGCAGATTCCTTATCTGCCTTAAAGAAAAGGGGAGAGTGTCGGTCAGTTCTTTTCCGAACTCATCCAGCGCATTGCCTATTATCTTTCTGAAAGTTCTGCTGTCAATGTTCTTTAAAACAAGCGAGGCAGTAAGAGGGTAGAGGGGTATTATCCTGCCGGTGTTCCTGAGATTCTCTTCTTTATCCATCCTTTCGATCACAGGATGATCGATCTGCCAGCCTCTGAAATATTTGGGAGTTCCTGAAAGAATATAATCTTCTCCTTCGATCAGGATCTTTGAAATATATTCTCCTCCCTGGAACCAGACGCAGGTGATCATTCCCGTTCCGTCGGAAAAAGCCGCGTTGAGCCTTGTTTGCCCGTTCTTGGCGGGAAAAGCCTTCACCTTGACAAGCTGAGCGGAAAATGTCATTTCTTTTGAGCCCATCAGTATGTCCGAGATGTTATTGATCGTTTTTCTGTCCAGCCATCTGCGCGGAAAATAATACAGCAGATCTTCAACAGTTTCGATACCTGCCGCGTTAAGAGCTTTCTTACGGACAGCCCCTACATCTTTTACTTTAGATATGTCAGTTTCAGAGAGTTTCATATTTCCAAATTTAAATAAATCTGCATTACAATGCAAGGTTTAACGGGTAGGGGAGAGCCGGCTTTTAAAATTTTATCTCTCGATATTCTTTTTGCCTTCAACCCTCTCAACGATCTTCTTAGCCTGTCTGCCGTATGAATCGGACGGATGGTTCTTAACAATTTCATTCAGTATATCCAGCGCTTTGTCGTATTCGGTAAGTTCTTCATAGCAGAGAGCGGTATTGTACATTGCGGTCAGCCCCCACTCGAAAGGAGAGCTGGTCTTTATCATATACCTGACCTTCATGAACTCTGTTATCGCCTGCCTGAAATTCTTCATCATCATATAAGTTTCTGCTATGAAGAACTGACACGCGGCCTCGTCGTCACCTTTGGCTTCGTAGATGAGGCGTTTGAAGTAGTCAAGCGCTGTGTCGAATTCGCCGTTGCGCTGATAGATGTTCCCGATCTCGATGCGCTTCTGGAAAACATCCTCCTCGTCGGGATACAGCGAAATATATTCTCTTATCACTCTCGCGCCGGCATCGTTGAATCCCAGCTTAAGATAAAGATCGATCAGGTTCTTGTACGAATTCTTCTTCAGCGGATGGTCTTTTTTGTATTTCACGATGCTCTGGAACGATGTTATGGCCCTGTCGAACTCCTCACGGTTGTTGTAGACCGCTCCGAGGTGATAGTTCGTCTCAACCGCGATATCGTCATCCGGATATGTCCGGGCGATATTCTCCCATATCACGAACGCCTCGTCCTTTTTGCCTATATTGTACAGCACTATGGCTTCGCCGTACATGGCTTTTGGGACTCTGATGCTGTTCGGGTAATCCTTCAAAAGCGCGCGGTAGCTTTTAAGCGCTTTGTCGTATTCCTTCATAGCCAGAAAACCGTTCGCTTTGGCAAGGTAGAACTCAGGTTCGTAGATATCTTTATCGTAACTGTCCTTATATTTCCTGCGGAAGTCGGCGAGGAGTTTGTCGCCTTCCGTTATTGATTTTTTTGTGAAATGCGCGACTATGATCTTTGATTCGACGGGTTTTTTGTCTTCGGGTCTGTATTTCTTTAATATTCCCTGATACATCGATATCGCTTTTGTGACGTTGTCTTTTTCAAATTCGAGATCGGAGAGAGCTAGAGCAGCCTCGTAGCCCTTTTCGCCTTCGGATGCCGCGCTGACTGACTTCAGATTCGCCTCGAGCGCTTCTTTATTGCCTGTAGCTTTATAGACCTCGGACAGCATGCCCAGTACGGCCTGCCTGTCTTTTTCGGCTCCTGATCCTGAAAGAGCTTTGAGATAGTAAGATTCTGCCCTGCTGAATTCGGACTTGTCAAAATAGATCTGCGCGATCTCCGCAGAATAATCCCTGCGGCCTGCCGGTACCGTACCGAAAACATTCCCTTTTTCAGCCTCTTTCTGTAGCGAAAGGTATTCGTTCAGCGCTTTGTCTTTTTCTCCCGAAGCCAGATATATTTGCGCCCTTCTTTCTTTTACTGTATTCTCAGTCCATGCGTACGGGAAATCCTTTTCTATTACCGACAGATATTTAAGTTTTTCTTCCGGAGCCGCCGAAGGGTCGTCGGTCAAAGCGGTCAGGCTTATGAATTTCGAGCGTGTCTTATAATCGGACGAAGCTAAAGCAGAATAGAGTTCCTTCGATCTTTCGTTACCGTCCGTTTTTCTGAGCAGTTCCGCCTTTAAAAGCATCGTGTCGTTAAAAGTGGAAGCGTCTTTTTTATTGATATAGAGCCTGTCGATATCACTTAATACAAGTGCGGGATCTGATATCTTGTTCTTTTTCAATATATAAAGATAGGCGAGAGCGTTGTCCTCATTATCAAGATTGTCATATCTTACGGCTGACATGATTTCATCAAGTACGGCCTGAAGTTCGGAAGTGCCGAATACTCTGTCGCATACTTTAAGCATCTCATGAGCCGACTTTGATCTTATCTGTTTCTGCGCTGTTTTATCTTTCAGTATCGATTCGAGAATGGCGTAAGCCGCGGATACTTTCTCGTCCGTCGCTTTCTCGATCCTGAGAGCAGAAACAGCCTCTATGAATTTTATTTCATGACCAGCGTTCCCGCCGCCGGCAAGTTCATAGAATTTTAATGTAAAATCTCCCGCTTTAACATAATCCTTCAGGTCGTAAAAATAAAATTTCGCCCATTCCGCGGCAAGCCGCGCTTTGTCCGGCTCGAAAACGGCTCCTGAAGAAAGGGCGGCGAGCTTATCGTTGAGGTTGTCTTCGCGGACTTTATGGTCGTTTAAAAATTCTATCCTTGAAGAAGCAATGCCGGCAAATTCTGAAGCGCCGTAATTCTTCAACAGAAAAACATACCTGTCCAGAGCCGTTCTCCACAAACCGTTTCTGAAGGCTGATTCAGCCGAAAGGAAAACGGCGTCGTCGGCAAATTCCGACGCAGGGTAGAGTTCCTGATGCTTTTTCAGATATTCATAAGCCTGTGCATAGTTTTCAGAATCATAATAAGCTCTTGCCGTCATAAACCCGACCTTCGGAGCATCTGGATCGGCAGGGAAGAGTGAAGCATATTTTCTCAGAACAGCCAGAGCATCATCGTGCATTCCTGCTTTTATGTAATTCTCTCCCGCGGATATAAAAGCCGATCTTACCTGTGTTTCATCCTGATCTTCTATATTTATATTCATTAAATATCTGTCGGTTTCCGCAGCTGCGGCGGAATAATCATTCGCACCTGCCAGCGCGTACGATCTTTTAAGCACTGTTGTAAGATCTTCCGATATATCTAAAGCTTCCCGGTAGCCGTCGGCGGCAGAATTCATATCGCCTTTGTAATACAGCGCATCAGCCCTGATGACCTTCATTTTTTTCCGGTTTTCTTCGGGAATGTTCTTATCTTCCGAAATTATCTTTAGCGCTTCGTCCGGTTCTCCCGACATCAACAGTATCTCGGCATAACCTGCGAGCACGGTATAATAATTCGCGTCTTTTTTTGAAACTGATGAATAAGTTTCCCTCAAGATCTTTCTTGCCGAGGCAGTGTCATTATTTCTGACCAGAAAAACAGAATACTCAGTCCCCGCTTCAGATCTGAGTTCGTCTGAAGACGAGCTGAACACGGAGGAATATGTCTTTTCGGCGAGTGCTGTCTGCTTCTCTTTTTCATAGATCGAAGCCAGTATCAGCTGGGCTCTGCCGGAAAAAACACTCGAGGGATAATTTTTTTTCAGCATGAGGGCGTTCTCTACAGCCTCTTCGGTAATACCAGTTTCATAAAACAGTTTAACAGCCTTGTAATAACTTTCGGGCACTCTGGCGGATCCGGGAAAGTAGTTCTTCAGCTGAAGGTAGTATCTGGCAGCCTTTACTTTCTCGTTCATTCCACTCAGTATTTCAGCAGTCTTGAAGATTGCCTGTTCGGTAAATTCCGAGTTCGGGTACTCAAGAATAAGCCTCTGATAGCTCTTCATTCCGCTCACGACGTCTCCCAGACCGATGTATGCTTCGGCAAGATGGGAGAGGACTTTAGGCGCAGATACACTTGACGGATACCTTTCCAGGAAATATCTGAACTGAGTGACAGCAACATCGTAGACCCTGTCGTTATAAAGTTTCATCCCGTAGTTGAGATTCGAGCTTTCGTCCGACTGGGAACGGCATAATATCGTAAAAAATATAAAAGTAAAAATAAAATACTTCTTCATAAAAAACGGTTCTCCTTTATTTTTTTATCCAGACCGGATTTGAATAAGCCCTGTGCTCGTAATATTTTCCGTTGGCATGAGTTACCGATGTGTAGACTTCTATCCTGATGTAATGGTCAATTCCGTCATTGATCATCTCGATCTTATCATTGAAAGTATAGGTTCTCTCCACCAGCTGATTCTTATAAAGTATCTTTTCTTCAAAGCCGCGGATCGAACCTCTGTATATTACTATGCCTTTTATGGGGCCGGAATATGCCGATGAAGTGATGAAGAACTCAGCCTCCAGTTTTTCATTTACCGCTTTAAATTCAGAACCGATATCGTAAATGTTCCCGCCGTCGGTAACAGTGAACAGGATATGGGGCCCGTCGGTAATATAGACCGCGCCTTTTTTTACAGAATTTATTATATCTTCCTGCGAACCGCTTTCAGAGAAAACAACGGTCCTGCATTTTCCGAATAACTGCTTGTGTGCAGATATCAGACTGAACATAGGTATCTTTACCTGCCTGAAAATATTAAAGTTACCGTGAGCGTCATTTCCTGCGGTAATGAATATTCTGTGTCCTTTAAGAAGAAGCCCGACCCATGCCGCAATGCTTTTAAAGAAATCTTCGTCAAAATCCCCGTTAAGTATCTGGATGTGAGTGATGTCGTTGCCTGTTATATCTTCAATACTCCATTTTCCGCGCCTGACGAACAGGTACTCGAGCCATGGCACTTTCGTGAAAGGGTGCGCCGCTATCACCAGAGATCCTTCTCCCGCGCCCGATACCACATCGCCGATGCTGTTCTCGCTTCGCGTGCTGAACCACTTCTCGGCGCTGTCGCCCGATCCGTGAAAAAAGGGCGCGTCGTATGCCAAGATGTGCACATTTCTGTTCTTTGCGTTCCTGACAGTAACTTCCTCCCCCGGTATTACCGTCACCTGATCATCTGAAAGCTCTCCGCATGCCGTTTTCATTTCGGAGAATTTCTTCAGTTCAGGATCGTTCTTCAGATAATCGTCCGGTTCATCGTCAAGGTCGTAAGAATGATCCGTCAGCGCAAAGAAATCAAGCCCGAGGCACGCGGCGCAGATCCGCGCGGCTTCCGCCGGCGCTCCAAACTCCACCTGATCGGAAGTAAAGTATGAGTGATAATGAAGATCGCCCTGTATAAATCCGTCGAAAAGCTCCTCATCGTCATTAATATATATCTCAAGCTCGTTTATGTATTTGCTCAGATTGTCGTTCGTTGCGGATGATAACTGACCACCGAAGTAAAAACGGGCTTCAGCCGCCATCGTCACGAATCCTTTCGTTTCGCCCATATCGAATTCAAAAATCTGTATATCTATCCGTGAACTGAATTTTTTCTGAAGGAGGTGAGTTTTTATAAACGGTTTTCCGTCCTCGGACATCAAAGTGAATTTTATTTCCCATATGAGTACAGGGAAGAGGTCGGCGTCCTTTATTATAAGAAATACGGGAAATTTACCTGTTCTGCTCTTATAGGGGAGATCGAATAAAATCTCCGGCTGCTTTTTGTAATACATCGAGAAAGGGAATTTCTTGAACCTGTAATGTATTTCCGGGTAGAGTAATATGAGAGGGAGAAAGCCGGATGTCATTTTCTTAGCCTTTCTTAATTCATGATATCTTGTCTTTGTTCAATATGCCCGATAAATATGTAGTCAGGGTTATGAGTGCCAGTAAAACCGTTATCTGAACATTGTAAAAGTATCTAAGCCAGAATTCTGCCATCCTGTCCTGAAAATTAACGAAAATTATAAATCCGAGTATATTAAGAAGCCTGACGGGGAAGATGATCTCAAATCTTGTCTGTAGAACTCCCGAAAATACAATTATAAAATAATTATAAAGCGAGATCACTGTCAGGTAAATGAAAAAATTATCTGTGAGATCCGCATTAAGAAATCCGGAGTTGTTGAGCAATAATGCCGCAGATGTGAAAAGTATCCCTGAAATAAGGCCTGTAGTAAAGATCACCAGGCTTTTAGCTGTAATTATCTGCCTTAAAGTGAAACCTTTCCCTATAAGCAGCAAAAACCGTCTGTTAAGCCTTTCCACATAAAAACAGTAATCTATCAGAGGCGACGCAAAGAAAAAACCGAACCAGAAGAACGGGAGGATGTTGGCCTCGGATTCGACAAAGGAAAAAGAAAGAACATAAATAATTAAAAGAAAGCTGATCATCAGTTTTATTCTTACCTTAGGATCGTTCCTGAGAACATAGATCTCCAGCCGTATCAGTTTTGACAGTTTATCCATTTCAGCTCTTGAAATACTCAACTGCGTTCTTAAATATCTTAAGCCCGTCGGGCTCGCGGCCGCTGCCGAGTTCCCTGAAACGCGGATCATGGAAATATTCCGCATTCCTTTCAGGATGCGGCATCATTCCCAATACCTGACCCGTAATATCGACCAGACCGGCTACACCCTTTGGTGAACCGTTCGGATTGAACGGGTAAGTCTCAGTAGGTTTGCCTGAAGGATCGGCGTACTGAAAGGCCACAATACCTTTTTCAAATAATTCAGAATATTCTTCTTCCGTAGCAGTAACGAGCCTGCCTTCAGCGTGGGCCGCCTGAACTTTTATGACCTTTCCGTTAAGCCCTTTCAGCCACGGTGAACTTACATTCTCCGGTATGAGAAGATCGACCCATCTGCACTCAAAATGAGCGCTGTCGTTCCAGTAGAGCGAAACTTTTGGCTCTCCGAGAGTTCCGTAAGGCACTATACCCAGAGTGGTAATCACCTGAAAACCGTTGCATATACCGATTATAAGTTTTTTTTCGGCTATGAATTTTTTAATATCGTCCTCGAGTTTAAGAAGTTTTAAAGAGAATATCTTTCCAGATTTAACATCATCGCCGTATGAGAAACCTCCCGAAAAAGAAAGAATGTCGTAGTCCAGGATTGAGACAGTTCCGTCCAGAAGAAGGTTAAGATGAACTTCCTCGTTCACGGCTCCGGCCAGTTCGAAAGCCCTTCCTGTCTCGACATTGCAGTTTATACCGTCAGTAATTATTGTCAGCACTTTAGGTTTCATTTTCAAATAATCCTTATATTAAAATTTCTTTACATTAGTCTTAAGTATTTCCGTCAGGCTTTCAAATATCCCGTAGAACTCGTCCCTGATCTTTCCGTGGTATATTCTGGAATCCGTTATCCTGGATTCAGTTATATCCGACAGATCGGGATCGGGGATCTCGGAACCGTAGTAGATGAGAGGATTAATACCTGAGGCATCGAATTTGCTGCTTTTAACGGAGTAATGTTCTATAGTCAGTTCTTCAGGCTGAACAGTTTCGGCAAGAATAAAATCCGGATCTCCGGACAGCAGGGAGAAGATGTCGTCGCATTTGTATCCCCTCAGAGTAAAAAGCATAGCCGGTTCATAAATTATCTCATTCAGAATCCTGTGAATTACCGCCGCCACATGTTCGCACTTCTTTGTTTTTTTGCATGAACACCTGTAATTGAGATCGGGCCAGAACGGAAAAATGTCCACGCTCCTGTCTTTCAGTATCTCATAGAATTTTTCGGAGAACATACCGTTGACTATGTCTGCGGCGAAACCGAAATCACTTCTGAACAGATTACCTATCGTTTCAGAATCGGAGTAATTGAGCGGAGCAAAGGAAATCCTCACATCGTAATAGTTCTTTTTCCCGTCATATACAACAGCCTCCACATCCGTTCCGTCTATGTCCAAGTGGGTGATAGCTCTTTTGTTGAAAAGTTTTCTTCCGAGATTGAACTTTGTAATGTTGGAATCTTTATACAGCCTGTCATGAAAAACATCGTACCACCATATTACATTCTTGTCGAATTCCAGGTTATACCCTCCTGATCAGGTTTATGAACTCTTTGTCGGTAAGCTCAGAGATTATACTGTCGCCTTTAGGGATGATTCCGTCTGACAGTTTTATCTTGCTCTCTATGAGATCATCGATCCTTTCTTCAAGCGTGCCCTTCGATATGAATTTATATACGAATGTGTTAAGTTTCTGACCTATCCTGTAAACTCTGTCGACAGCCTGGTTCTCAACGGCCGGATTCCACCATCTGTCAAAGTGAAAGACATAGTTCGCCATAGTTAAGTTCAGACCCAGACCGCCGGCCTTTAGAGAAAGCACCATTGCCGGGATCGTCTCGTCATTCTCAAATTCCTCGATCATTTCTCTTCTTGATTCAAGATCTAAAGAGCCGTGGAAAAAAAGTACTTTCTTCCCAAGATCGTTGAATATCCTTTTTTTGATGAGCTTACCTGCGTCTATGTACTGAGTGAAAATTATCGATTTCCTGCCTTCCTGCTCTATCGTGTTCACCATCTCTACAAGACTGTCAAGTTTGGCGGATCTTTTTTTGCCGCAGTCGTCGCTGCTGTCATTGAGGTAGTTGGCGGGATGGTTGCATATCTGCTTCAGCTTGGTAATCGTCGCCAGCATATTCGTCTTGTTGATCGTGCCGCCCGAGCTGTCCAGTTCTTTCTCTATCTTTCTTATCTCCGAATCGTAAAGCTGTATCTGTTCGTCAGTAAGCGGAAGATATATCTTTATCTCCTGCTTGTCCGGCAGATCCCTTATAATATCCCTGTCTGTCTTCATCCTTCTGAGAACGAAAGGGCTTATTACCTGATGAAGCTGCTGCTTTTTAAGATCCTCATCGTTCTTCATTATAGGATATTCGTATTTGTTGAAGAATGATTTTCCGTCCAGAAGCAGTCCCGGATTTACGAAATCCATTATCGACCACAGCTCCATAAGCCTGTTCTCAATAGGCGTGCCGGTAAGCGCGAACCTGTTCTCTCCTCTCAGTTTTTTGACAGCCTTAGCCTGATCACTGTTCGCATTTTTAATATACTGAGCCTCATCTATGATAAGATAGGAGAACTGATACTGGAGCAGCATGTCCAAATCTCTCTTGACTATCCCGTAACTGCAGATTATAACATCGTTGTTAGGTATTATTTCAGAAAGGTCTTTTAACCTGTTGACGCCGTAGTGAAGATATGTTCTCAATGTCGGGGAGAATTTCTTAAGCTCCATTTCCCAATTATAGAGAAGTGTAGTCGGTGCGACAATAAGTGTTGTTTTTTGGATCTTTTTGTGAAGAAGAAGAGCTATCATCTGGATAGTCTTTCCCAGACCCATGTCGTCCGCCAGGATGGCCCCGAAACCGAGTTCGTCAAGAAAGCTCAGAAAAGACACGCCCTTTTCCTGATAGGGCCTCAGCACACCGTTAAATCCTTCTATGCTGCTGAGATATTTGAACTGTTTTGAACCGTCGGCGTTATCTATAAGATTCCGGAATATCTCGGATTTGTCGATCTCGATCTCATCCTGAAGATCGAAATTCAGCGCTTCAAAAAAAGTGACGCCGTCAATATGTTTTTCTTCTTCAGTTCTCAGGTCCTTAACGATCTTTCTCAGGGCAAGTTTGTCAAGCTCAATATAGTTGTCGCCTATCTTCACGAATTCCCTTCCGCTTTCCAGAAGCTCTTCGGCAGTTTCCTTGTCGATCACGATATCCCCCGCATAAAGCTGCCATTCGAAGTCGAGCACTATTCTCGAAACGGCCCCTCTTGAAAAGGATGCCGGGTTATTTCTGCTTCTGAAACGAACCTTCGCCCTGAGCTTATTGATGTTCTTGAAAAACTGCGGATAATATATCTTTATTCTGTTATCGCTCAGTTCGGCCGCATCGTATTTTAAAAATTCCAGCAGGTCGTCTTCGCTGAGACCGATGTGGGTCGGCATAGGGGAGAGAAGGACTTTTCTCACTGGTTCCGAGAACTGGGCGGATCTGACAAGTTCCAGAAGAAAAAAGGTTTTTATCTCATCTTCTTCCGACCCGTATATCTCCGCGGCGAATATAACTCCCTTTTCGGTTTCTACACCGAAATTGATCTTCCAGTCCCCCTCATCCGATCTGTCGCATGCAAGGACGAACTGTTTTTTTGAAGCAATTCTTTCGGACCAGCATTTCCATTCCTCAAAATTGAAGCCGCATATCCTTATTCCGCTGTTCTTGATCACCAGATGAGCTATACTGCTCGCCCTAAGCGCTTTGTCCGCAAAATCCTGGGCATCTCCTTTTGTTATAAGGTAATCGATCAGAGAATTCATGCAAGACATAAGCATGTTGTTCACAAAAGAGAACTTATCTTCGATTATACCTTTTCCGTACACGGATATGACAGGCAGATTGTCGTAAAAAACCGAAAGGTGGTCCCTGACTGCTTTCGTATATAAAGGAAAGTAAGTAAATTCATACTCCTCGCCCTGAGGATAGAAACCGGGTATATAGTATTTCTTTTCGATCAGATGTCTGACGAATTTCTGGAATTTGTTATAGTAAGTGAATGAAGGTGAGAGTGAATGCCCGCCTACGCCTTTTAAAGCTTTGACAAAATAGTTGAATTCGTAGAAGGGTATAAGAGCGCAGTCGATGTATTTTTTGAAGTACTCGACCTTGTCTTTTTCGATTACAAGATCAGGATGAGTGGATTCGACCGAACTGAGTATCCTGGTGTTTTCCTGATGGGGGATGTAAAAATCAGCGCTGACAGTATCTGAGAAAGGTATGTTCTTTCTGAAAAAAAGATCTTTTATGTCTTCTTTGGTAGCGAATTTATCCGCGCCTTTTTCAAAATCGCAGATCTCTATCCATACAAGAAGGCAATCCCTGCTGAGTGAATACCTGTAGTCACAATGAAATATGTATCTGCGCATGCCTTCCATTCAAGAACCCGCTAAAATAACAGCAAAGTTCAGAAAATATGAAAAAAAACTGATTTAAGCAAGAAAATAATTTATTACAAATGAAAAAATACCTTTCAAATGCTTCAATCTTTATTTATGAGGAAATCCTTTACCTTATAAAGATTATCCCTGCTTATCACCGCGGTAACCTGAACACCGTAATCAGTGAAATCCTTGGACAATATCTCTGATATCTCATGCATGTTGGCCAGTATCTTCTGTTCTTCAAAAGGGAAGAGGAAGCTGCATCTGATCGCCTGGTCCAGTTTTTCCCTTACCGAATTGAGCAGTCCCCCGGTATTTTCACCGGTGAACGCTGATATGAACGCAGAACCTTCGTATTTGTCGGAAAATATCTCTTCCCTGACCCTGTATTCGCCCAGCAGGTCTATCTTGTTGAAGACGAGCAGAACGGGTATTTTTTCCGCGCCGATCTCTTTAAGAACGCTGTTGACAGATTTTATATGTTCCTCACAGGCATCATCGGCTATATCGACCACGTGAAGAAGCAGGTCGGCGTCCATCACATCCTTCAGGGTGGCCCTGAACGATGCGATCAGGCTGTGGGGAAGATTCGATATAAACCCGACGGTGTCAGATATGACGACATTGTCCCCTTTGTCTATTTCAACAGACCTCGCGGTCGAATCCAGGGTCGCGAATAGTTTATCCTCGACTAGCACATTTTCTCCGGTGATCCTGTTGAAAAGAGATGATTTTCCCGCATTTGTATAACCTACAAGGCAGACTTTTTTTGCTTTCTCCCTCTTTTTCCTCTGGGTGATCTTCTGCGTCATTATCCTGTCAAGTTCGTGTGTAAGTAGCCTTATTTCTTCCTTGATGATCCTTCTGTCTATCTCGATCTGCTTTTCCCCCATACCTCTTGACGCGCCTGACGAACTTCCCGACGCTCCTCTTTCCCTGTCCAGATGCGACCACAGTTTTTTTAGCCTCGGCAGCTGGTATTTCAGCTGCGCAAGTCTAACTTCGAGCTTTGCTTCCTTTGTTTTGGCGTGCATGTGAAATATGTCGAGAATTATCTCGGTTCTGTCAAGCGCCTCTATCCCGTGAAGCTTCATTATGTTCCTGGCCTGTGTCGGAGCTATCTCATTATCGAATATAAGCAGATCGACATTTGCCATTTCCATTTTAGCTTTTATCTCTTCCAAAAAACCCTTACCCGCATAAGTAGCCTTATCGATAGTTTTTCTGTTCTGAATGAACTTCTCTACGACTTCAATTTCAGCCGTCTGAGCCAGTTTCTCAAGTTCATCAAGCGATCTCTGAGAGTTTTCATATTCTCTATTGTCGAGGCATATCCCGACCAGAAAAGCTTTCGGAAGCTGCGTAGTAGTATCGATCCCTTCAGGTATCATAATATTCCTTAATCTTTTAGAGTAATTTTGAGGCAAGTTCGGACAAGACCGACCTTTCACCTTTTTTTAAAGTAACATGCGAATATAGTTCCTGATTTTCAAGCTTGTCTATAATGTATGAAAGACCGTTAGATTCCGAATCAAGATACGGTGAGTCTATCTGATAAATATCGCCGGTGAAAACGACCTTAGTTCCCTCTCCTGCACGGGTGATTATTGTCTTGACCTCGTGAGGGGAGAGGTTTTGAGCTTCATCAACTATAAAATATACATTGCTGAGCGTACGCCCTCTAATATACGCAAGAGGGGAGATTATCAGTTTTTCCCTTTTCTGAAGCTCATCGATCATGTCGTATTTATCCGATCCTTCATTGAAATTGTTCTGGATGAATTTAAGATTGTCGTATAAAGGCTGCATGTAAGGTTCTATCTTATTTATGGCCGTTCCGGGCAGATAACCTATGTCCTTATTGCTTAAAGGAACTATCGGCCTGCTTAAAAATATCTGTTTATACCCTTTTCTGTTCTCAAGGGCCGCTGCGAGCGCGAGCAGAGTTTTTCCGGTTCCCGCCGTACCTGAAACAGTTACGAGCTTAATTCTGTCGTCAGTGAGAGCGTTGATGGCGAATGTCTGTTCAGCATTCCTCGGCTTTATTCCGAAAACTTCCTTTTCCTCAACAAGAGTGATCTGCTGCTCGAACTGGTCATATCTTGCCAAAGCCTTTTTATTTGACGAATTAAGTATGAAATATTGATTTGGTTTAAGTTCGATAGAAGCAGAATCCGTATCTTTCCTGAATTCTTCGACCGTGATCCTTTTTTTCTGGAACAGAGCATTTATTGTGCTTTCGTCCATATCCTCCATAACATCAACGCCTGTAAAGAGATCTTCCGCGCTTTTAACATTTCCTATCTGATAATCTCTTGCCGTGATTTCCAAAGCCCTCGCTTTAAGCCTCAAATTAACATCTTTCGATATAAAGATGACTTCTTTATTCGGGTTGTCGCTCATGTAATTATAACATGCGGCAAGTATATGATGGTCCTCTTTTCCGGAAATGAATTTATCCGCAAAACCTTCTCTGAATTTTACATCTGTCAGGATAAACACCTTGCCTTTTCCATCGCCTAAGGATATACCTTTCCTGAAAAGCTCTTTAAAAGAACCGTTCTCGCCGCCCGAAAGTTCGTCTATCTGCCTTGTGATCTCTCTTGCGTTGTAGTTAAGCTGATCGTGCCCTTTTTTAAATTCGTCCAGCTCCTCAAGAACTGTAATAGGAATAGCTACATCCCCGTCACCGAATGCTTTGAGACAATTGTAATCGTGGAGAAGTACATTTGTGTCCAGAACATATGTTTTTGAAGCCATAAGAGTATCTCCTGTTAAATTCTGTGTGATAATGTAAATAAATATGCTTAACTTATCAATAAAAAAAAAGATCCGGATTTAACCGGATCTTTGTGCTGAAGAGGAGATTTGAACTCCTACACCCTAAGGCGCCACCCCCTCAAGATGGTGTGTCTACCAGTTCCACCACTTCAGCATTATTTTTGTTCAGGTTCAGCGGGTATCTGCTCAGAATTTTCCGCCGGCTCTGACTCAATTACTTCAGGCAAAGTTGTTTGGTCAAGAGAAGGTAAACCCTGGACAGGCATTTCAGAACTTTTCTGCATGATAAGACTCTCATCAATACTCATTGTTGAATTGAACTGAGATTTTGACATGAGTCCTATAACAATAGCCAGAACAAAAAATGATGTAGTTAGGATTATCGTGACTTTATGAAGAAAAGAAACCGTTTCTCTTGTACCGAAAGTTGATGAAGCAGCTCCGCTGACACCGCCGAAAGTTGATGAAAGACCGCCGCTTTTGTCAGACTGCATAAGGATAGTGATCATAAGTATGAATGTGTTTACTATGAACAGGAATAAGAAGAAATTATACATTTTGAAACCTTTTTTTAATTAACAAATGCGTGGAAATGTAATAAGAAATATTTCTTTTGTCAATTCGTTTATTTTAAATTTTTCTAAATAAAAAGTATGAGGAGGCGTCTGAAAGTGCATTTCAGGACAATACAAATTTAAATATAATATATTACGTCAGATAGGGAACAGAATAAAATCGGTAATCCTTAATTTCACAAAAAACTTGTTTTTTCTACACCTTAGTTTACATAATATATATTATGCGACAATGTTTATGCCTGGCGAGATTTTGACTCCTTTTAATATATTAAGTGTGTATATCACGTCTATAATGAATTATACCGAAGCCAACGACACTGCTGTGATTACTTTTGTGAACAACCTGTGTTTTGTGATATTTTTAAGAATAAAAAAAAGACGGTACAAACCGCCTTTCTCCTAAACTGCTCTATTTTTGATTTTTAGAAATTAATCAACTGTAATGCTCTTGGAAACATTTTTTGGAACATCCGGATGAACTCCGTGCAGCGGTATATGGAGTTTGTTGAGATACTTCATTTTCTTAATGCTCATCTTAAGAGCCAGAAGCTGAAGAACGACTATGCTTGAAAATGTAGACAAAAGCGTATCGTCCGTCTTTGGCAGTTTAACATAAATAAATTCATAATTCCTGTTATCGGCAGGTACGGATCTGCAGTTCTTAACTAAATCATCGTTATCCTCTGCGATCAAATAAGTGTTCGCGCCTCTTATCTTATGTGTATTTATCTGTGATATCGTGAGGTTCACATCTCTGGGGTCAGGTCCCGTAAGAAATATCAGAGGATAATTCGTATCAAGGTTCTCAATAAAATCGAATTTGTTTATTGCTTCATTGAATATTCTCTGGGCTTTAGGAAGGATATTGAAAGGTTTTACCGGCTCGAATATATATGAGCTTAGATCGGAGATCAGCTTTGCGGTCTCTTTATCACCGAGCTTTTCACTCTGAGCTCTTTCCACTGCAAAGGATATGAGATCCTTGTTATATTTAATGAAGTACTCCAGGTCTTTTGTGCCGAATATGGTGTTAAAACCGAGTATTGTATTCGGACCGTGCTTGAATTCAGATCCCTCGATGCCCTGTGTGTGGTTCAGAACGGTTTCCCTGATCTTCAATGCGCCTTCTTCAGCCACAGAACTTACTTTTGTAGCCAGAATATGAATGCTCGGCTGCATGAAAAGCGAATCTGCCATTTTATCGACCTGGGTCTCTGTCGTTCTAAGCGTCTCCTGGATAAGTTCAGGAATGTATTTAAGTGTTTCATATCTTCTTTCAAGTTCTTTTAATTCTTCGGTGCAGTCCTTTTCTTTTTTAAAATAACTGAGCTTGAATTCGGCCACTTTTACGGCCAGATAATAGAATAATAACACCTGATTCATATAGCTTTTTGTGGCAGGCACAGCTATTTCAGGACCGCATTTTATCGGCAGATAAAAGTCGCATTTTTCCTGGGCCAGGGTCGAATTCTCGTTGTTCACTATAGTGATCTTTTTTACCTTGATCCCAGAACTTTCTATATCATTGAAAATGTCTATCAGATCTTTAGTCTCCCCGCTTTGACTCACGCCTACGAACACATCGTTTTCCCTTATCGAATTCGAATACTGCCCTCTGAAATTGCCAGGCAGTATCGGGGAGAATTTTATTCCAGCTATCTCATTAAAGAAAAGGGCGGCGGTTTTTGTGGCGTTGTAAGATGTACCACAAGAGATAGTGTAAATGCTGCAGTGATTCTTCCAAGCCTCGAATATAGTTTCGGCGAATGCGTCCGCGTGCTTATGGAACTTATCCATTTCCCTTATCTCAGCTCCTATGTCAAGTATTTTAGCGGCCAGAATATTATCTTTCACATATTCCTTTTCTGATATTATATCAAGATATATACTTGAATAAGTTGAGAAAAATTCTGTATCTATAAATCTTTTCTTGTTTAAGAGTTCAAAAAACTCAGGGATTTCATTTTTAAGTTTCTCGGTGATCTTTTTAAATTCCTTCGATGATTTGAACTTGTCGAAAAGTTCTTTCTGCTCCGTTATATTGTCCGATCTGTATATCTTTTTAGCTGAGTCTTTTACAAAATCGGCAAAATCCAGATTGTCTATTATGCTCCTTATATTCTTCGTGCTTGGACTGCCTTTATCAAAGAAAGCAATAAGTTTCCTTGAACTTTCCGCCTGACTGAATATCTCCTGATGCATGAAGAATTTGAACGGGGCAACAAGTTCAGTATCCTCGGCTCTCAGCTTGCTTCTTGTAACGGGAACATCGATCCTCTCCCCTTTTCTGATGCTTTTTACAGATCCGTCCTTGTATTTCCATTTTATATCTTTGAATGAATAAACCTGGTAATCTTCACTACCGTATTCAATGAAAGTACCTTCTTTCAGATCGATCACGTTCTTAGTGAACTTCAATATTGCAGTGAGGTCTGATGAGATCAAAATGAAGTTATTGTCGTCGGTACAGCCTTTTCCTGCATAAAGACTGCTTCCCGCTTTGATGGCGTATGATATCTCAGTGACAGGATCCACAATGACTGCAGCATATGAACCTATCACTTTCTCCGACGCGCTCAAAATGGCTTTCCTCATACACTCCTTTCTCGTTTCCGGATCGGAATGGCTGCTGTCGGGATGTTTTTCAAGATGAGTATCGAAATAATGTTCGACCATGTGGACAAGCATCTCGCCGTCGTTGTCGCTGACGACCTTGTGCCCCTGATTGGACAAGAATTCCTTAAGCGAGTTCGTATTTGTAATATTTCCGTTGTGAGCGCCGTATATGTGCTTCTTGCACTTCACCTCGTGAGGCTGGGCGTTCTCTTTTGTGACCGCGCCGAAAGTGGCCCATCTTACCTGACCGCAGAATATCTTTCCCTTCATCTGGGTTATTCCCAAAGTCTTTACCAGATCCGAAGGCGCTCCTACATCTTTTTTTAAAGTTATAACGCCTTTGTCGTCCTGTATCGCCGCACCGGTAGAATCGTATCCTCTGTACTCCAGGCTCTTCAGAAGCTGCGATGCGTATTTTCCCATATTGATATTAAGCCTGGCGAAAGACATTCCCAAAACCCCGCATCCCCCTCCGACAACCGGGATCCTGATAGTGAAATTTCCATATTTCGCGATCCTTTCAGACAAACTGCAAGACATTTTATACCTCAAATTTAATTATATCGATACGATCATCGGTGAAATATGGATAATTAAACACGATTTATCAAGAAAAGTTTTAAGTTCTTGCATTGACACTCCGGCGCTTATTTTATATATTTATGTTTTATTTAAGAAAAGATGTTTAAATTACGATTTGGAGCTTCAGATTGAATATAAAACTTTTAGCGACGGTCATACTGATAATTACAGCAGGCGCATCGTACTGCTCTGAGAGGAAAGTGAATATCGTTTTCTCCGGCAGCAACAACGGGTATTACAGGGACTGCGGCTGACCTGTTGAAAGACTCGGCGGTCTTGCCGAGAGAAAAACGCTTTTCGACAGTTTGAGAACGGCCGATCCTAATACTATATTTCTGGACACGGGTGACATGCTCAGCGCGCGAGCTTCTATGAACGATGATGAGATCGTTGCGGCTGTTTATCCTGAAATAGGATATGACGCAGTGGCCGTCGGCGACCAGGAATTTGTCAACGGTCTGAACTTTTATAAAACGAACCTCAACGGAAAACTGAACTTCATCTCATCCAACCTCGCGTTCAGCGACAGCAGCATTAAAATAGAGAAGTACCGGATCATTACTGCACCGAACGGGATCAGGGTCGGAGTAACGGCAGTTAATTTCAACACTGATTTTATGTATCTCATCAGAAAAGGCGTGATCGGCGAAAATGATATTACAGTTGGAAAAGCTTTCGAGAACCTTAAATCGGTCCTTTCTGAGATGAAAGACAGAACCGACCTTATTCTGGTGATGGCCCAACTGAACGAATACGGACTTACAAGATTAATCGACGAAGTGGACGGTTACGATCTGGTCAT
>Ga0116162_10000730_pt1 | contig 22712 bp, 19 predicted proteins | sample AD_UKC105_MetaG_FD_89875 | JGI IMG/M metagenome (GOLD analysis project Ga0116162, IMG submission 89875) | Active sludge microbial communities of municipal wastewater-treating anaerobic digesters from Hong Kong - AD_UKC105_MetaG | ecosystem: Engineered > Bioreactor > Anaerobic > Digestate...
CAAACAGTATCTGACGAACCTTAATATTACGGCCACGAAAGCGGGTATCGTTAAGGACGTGCAGGCGGACGTGGGCGATATCGTGGACGACATGGATTACCTCTGCCGCATTGCTACAGACGGAAAGATGAAACTGACCATTCCCGCGGCCGACGGCATGCAGCAGTACGACGCAGTTACGGTGCAGATTGGTGACGAAACGCAGGACGGCTATGTCACCGAAATTACCGACGGAACGGCCTCGATCGTCTTTACGGACGATTATTACGCGGTCGGTACGGAAGCGAGCGCGCTGGATGAGGACGGCAACGTCCTTGGGACCGGCACAATCGACGTAAACGAATTTGTGGACATCACCGCGGCTTCCGGACGTATCGCGACCGTCAAGGTGACGGAAAACAAGCGCGTGAGCAAGGGCACGACCGTCTTTACGCTGGCAAAGGGCGCACCGACGGAAACCTATACTGCGCTGAAGCAGACCGAAGCGGACCTGCTCGATCAGATTGCGGACCTGGAGGACCAGCTTACCATCAAAGCCGAGTATGACTGCGTGCTTACGTCCCTCTCCGTCGCTGCCGGCGACACGGTCTCCGCAGGTTCGTCCCTGTGTACGCTGACCGGAACGGAGGGCTTCACGCTTTCCCTATCCATCGATGAACTGGACATCGCCTCCGTCGCGCTCGGGCAGAGCGCAACCGTCACGCTGGACGCCATCGACGGCGAATACGGCGGCACGGTCACAAACATCAGCTATTCCGGCAGCGGCAGCTATGTTACAAGCTATACCGCCACCATCACGACCGACCCCATCGAGGGTGCGTATCCCGGGATGAGCGCTTCGGTCGAAATCATCACCGAGACGAGCGGGGACACGCTGATCGTATCCGTTTCCGCCGTACAGTATGACGGAGACACCGCATACTTGCTGCTGGCCGGCGACGACGCACAAATCGGCACGACTACTTCCGAAGATCAGATCGATCTCGATTCGCTGACCAAGGTTACGGTGACGACCGGCATGTCGGACGGCTCGTACATTGCTGTTACCGGTGACGGAATTGCGGTTGGAGACCTGATCTGGGTTCCGGACCTGACGACGACTTCGACCTATTCCGATGAAGAGGACACGACGACCACCTTCAGCTTCGGCGGCGGCATGAGCGGCACAACGTCGGGCGGCGGAGATTTCAGCGGCGGAAGCATGCCCAGCGGCGGAAGCATGCCCAGCGGCGGCAATAATGGAGGCAGCGGCGGCGGAATGTCTCCGAGCAATTAAGGAGCGAACCGTCATGCTGGTGTTAGATCATATCTGCAAGACCTACTATGTGGGCGACGAGGCGGTGCACGCGCTTGATAATGTGACCCTGCACGTGCACCCGCAGGAGTTCGTGGCAATCTGCGGCCCGTCCGGATCGGGCAAAACCACGCTGATGAACGTGATGGGCTGTCTGGATCTGCCGGACAGCGGCACGTACCTGCTCGACGGCGTAGACGTTGCGGAATGCACGGACAACGAACTTTCCGAAATCCGCAGCGAGAAGATCGGTTTCGTTTTTCAGCAGTATAATCTGCTCGACGCAATGAGTGCGCTGGAAAACGTGGAACTTCCGCTGATCTACCAAAAATGTCCCCAGAAGGAGCGCATCGAGCGCGCGAAGGCCGCGCTCGACAAGGTTGGGCTCTATAACCGGATGATGCACCGGCCGAGCCAGCTTTCCGGCGGCCAGCAGCAGCGCGTGGCGATTGCCCGCGCGCTGGCCAGCGAGGCAAAAGTAATCCTTGCCGACGAGCCGACCGGAAACCTGGACACCAAGTCCGGCAATGAAATTATGCAGCTCATCATCGAGCTTTCCGAGCAGCAGCACACCATCGTGCTGATTACGCACAATATGGATGTTGCAAAAATGGCGCAGCGCATCGTGTTTGTGCGCGACGGCAGGCTGTTTGAAACGAGCGAGGAGGCGGGAATATGACGATGTTTTTTAATTCGCTTCGCCTGGCCGTCCGCTCGACGCTGGCCAACAAGATGCGCTCGTTTCTGACCATGCTTGGTATCATCATCGGCGTGATGAGCGTAATCGTGCTGGTGTCCATTGCACAGAGCACGACAAGCAGCATTACGTCAGCCATATCCTCCATGGGGTCCGATCTGCTGACGGTCACGATTACCGACGAGGACGTGACGCTCTCTGCGGAGGACTTCATGGATTTGGAGGATTACGACTCCATTTCGGGCGTGGCTCCGTATCTCACCGTGAGCAGCACCGCCCGCTATGGCTCCAATTACACAAGCGTTTCCGCCATCGGCGTAACCGAAGAGTATATGGACGTGGCGGGGCTGGAACTGCAGGCCGGGCGCTCCATCGTTGCGTCCGATCTCGAATGGCGCACCTATACCGCGGTAATCGGCACTGAAATTGCCGGGGAACTCTATGAAAGCTACGACGTGATCGGCCAGACGTTCACAATGAGCGGGCACACGTTCACCATCGTAGGGCTGCTTTCCGAAAGCGGTTCAAACTCCTCCGGCTCGCTCGATTCGCAGATTCTGATTCCTCTGAGCGTGGCCGAGCGCGTGGCCGATTCCACAGCGATCACCACCTGTTATGTCAAAGCCGCTTCGGCGAACGACGTGGACTTGGCGCAGGCGCTCACGGAATACCAACTGCTGACGCTGACGCGGGACGAAGATACGTACGAAGTATACAACATGTCCGAGCTGCTCGATACGCTGGACGACGTGATGAGCACGCTGTCTCTGATGCTTGGCGGCATCGCGGCGATTTCGCTGCTGGTCGGCGGCATCGGCATTATGAATATCATGCTGGTGAGCGTTGCGGAGCGGACGCGCGAAATCGGCATCAGAAAGGCGATCGGCGCGCGCCGGCGGCACATTATGATGCAGTTCCTGATTGAAGCATGCGTGCTTTCGATGCTGGGCGGTCTGCTCGGGCTCGGGCTGTCCGCACTGGGACTCCGGATTTTTGCGCTCGCCACGGATATGGCCATCACGATGGAATGGCGCGCGGTCATCGCGGCGCTGGTGTTCTGCATCGTAATTGGCGTTGTATTCGGCAGCTACCCCGCCGGCAAGGCAAGCAAACTGACCCCGATCAAGGCGCTGCAGCGCAACTAAGAGGCGCGATTTCCCCTTTCCGAACCATTATGGCGGCGTTTCCCGCCGGCTGTCGCCGGCGGGAAACGCTTTTCCTTTTTCGGACGGACGCGTTTGTTTTGACAGCCGTTTTATCCGCGTTGTATAATAAACCAGTGCGAAAAAGGAGATAAATTCATGTCGTTTACGCGTCATTTCCGAATTACGAAAAAGGATAATCTGCGGTTTAACTTCTTTTTAATGAAAAAGAAACTGGTGGCCACGTCCGTTACGGTGTTTGTTATCATTGCCGCGATGGTCGGGCTGATTCGCTATGCACAGGGCATGCCGCTTGGCGAAGCGATCCTACGCGCGCTGCTGCTCGGCCTGGGCGGAACGGCGCTGCTCATCGCCGTCAACGCCGTGACGACGATTCTGCGCCTCAACAGCTTTTATCGCCAGAAAAAGCTGCTGGAGTTCTCCGTGGATTTCACCGTGGACGCGGACGGCATCCATGCGCGCTCTGAACGGGGAGACTCCGATCTGCCGTGGAACAGGATCACATACATTCAGGAAACGCGTCATGCCTTCTATATTTTCATTACGGATACGCATGCGAACGTGATGCCGAAGGACCAGCTCAAATCCAATGCGGATGTTGACGCGCTGCGCGCGCTGTTTCAAAAACACCTTGACGCATCGCATCTGAAAGTTAAAAATGCCGGCTGACGCAGCACGCTGAAATCACAGGTTAAGAGAGCGTCTTAAACGAGCCTTTTCACATATGCCGGAGAGGCTCGTTTTTAGCGCGCGCCGATGTTGGGGGGAACCAGTAGAACATGACAAAATTCGTCATGTTCCAGTCATGCTTTATGGTATACTGCCGGTATGAAGAACCATAGGCTGTTTCAAATTCTCTATATCCTGCTGGACAAGGGCTCCGCGACCGCGCCGGAGTTGGCGCGCACGCTCGAAGTTTCCGTCCGCACCATATACCGCGATATCGAAGCGCTGTCTATGGCGGGTATACCGGTCTGCACGTCGCAGGGGAAGGGCGGCGGCGTATCGCTGATGCCGAACTACGCGTTCAGCAAGGCGCTGCTTTCCGACGACGAGCAGAATCAGATTCTTTTTGCAATGCAGAGCCTGCGCGCGGCGGAGCGTCCCGTCGACGCGCTGCTCAATAAGCTCGGCGGCATGTTTCAAAAAGGGAACGTTCGCTGGATCGAGGTCGATTTTTCACGCTGGAGATTCGGCCGCGCGGACACGGAAACGTTTGACCGGCTGAAAACCGCAATTCTGGGAAAACGGGCGCTGGATGTGCTCTACTGCAACGCGTCCGGGGAAACCGCGTGGCGGTCGATCCTGCCGTTTAAACTGATTTTCAAGGACAAAAGCTGGTATTTGCAGGCGTTCTGCGAAAAGGCGGCGGATTACCGGCTGTTTAAAATCAGCCGTATTCTGGAGATGGACGTGACCGACCGGCACTTTGCCAGAACGTTTGAGGATGCGCCGCCGGTGGAAATCGACATGGGCCCGTGCCCGGAGTTCACGCGCGTAAAGCTCCGGTTTGCGCCGTCGGCCGCGTTTCGCGTGTTTGACGAGTTTGACCGTCGCTGGATCGAGCGGCAGACGGACGGCTCGCTGACGGTCGAGGCGCGCCTTCCCGTGGACAGCTGGGGAATCGGCTATCTCTATTCCTTCGGCACGGACGTGGACGTGCTCGAACCCGCCGCCCTGCGTGCCGGGCTTGCGGACTATGCAAAACGCATTTATGCGCATCATAAAACCTGACGGGAGATGTCATGTTTAGCATGATATGCTGAACCCATCAAAAACACACGGGAGGCGAAAATACGATGGAAGAACGGTATTGTCAGAGCTGCGGTATGCCGATGGGACCGACGGACGAACTCTATGGAACGGAACAGGACGGAACAAAGAGCAAGGATTATTGTCAGTACTGCTACCAAAACGGCGCGTTCACAAGCGAGTGCACCATGCAGGAGATGATCGATTACTGCGTGAACCCCATGTTGGAAAACGTGCCCGGCATGACGGAAGCGCAGGCGCGGGACATCATGGGGAAGATGTTCCCGCAGCTCAAACGCTGGGCGGCACGGTAAAGTGGTTTTACGGGACGCAGAGCGTTTCATCGCGCTGCGGATGACAAAGAGAAGAATGTTTGCCTATAACAAAAGAGAGCGGCCTTATGCCGCTCTTTTTTTAACTGGGGTCGGGGTTGGTTGTCATGGCCGGATTAAATGATCGGAGCCAAAAAGCCGCCGCCCGGCAGCGTGAACGACTGTCCGCCAAGCGCTTCGTTTTCCGTCAAGTTGGAGTCATAATAAATGGAAAACCCGTTGGATACGATATTCTGATGCGTCGCGTCGCCGTTGGTAAATACACTTAAGCAGGCGTCGCCGGTCAGCGTCCAGGTGCTGGAAGCGTCCAGCGTGAGACTCATGCGCGCGGGTAACTCGTCGCCGGGCGTGCCGGTGAAGCTGCTGCCGTTGCTCAGATGCAGCGTAAGGAAAGCGTCCTCGGCGATGGAGAAGTCGCCTTCCAGCGCCTGCGCGGACGCATCCAGCGTGCATTCGCCGGACAGCACGGTAATCAGCACGCTTTGCGCCGAATTCAGGGTTGTGTTTTCGAGCGTGAGCGCTGCGCCGCCGCCGAGCAGCACGCAGGGGGAATCGTTTCCCTCGGTGGAGAGTGTTCCGCCGGCAAAGTGCAAAACAGCGCCGTCCATTGCGACAAGGCCCGCGGAGGATGCGCCGGCGGTTGCGACATAACAATTTTCCGCTTCCAGAACGGAGCCGTCGCCGCCGGCATAGAGGCCGTGCCCGCCGAGCGCACTGGTGGTGATGTTGCTGTTTTGCAGCGACAGGTTACCCTGCGCAATCACCGCGACGGCTGCGTTCTGCCCGCCGAAGTAACTGCCGGAAGCGTCGCCAAGCTTGTTGATGTCCGCGCCTTCCATCGTGAGCGTACCCGCGTTTTGCACGAGCACGACGTTTTCGTCCGGTTCGGAACATGCATAAGAGCCGCTTTCGGAGGCGTCCTCTGTTTCGTCCACATTGTAAATGCCGCTGTAGTCGATGCTGTCGCTCTGCTCGGTTTCGGTTTGCGAATTTTGCGCTGTTTCCGCCGCCTGCACGGTTTCGGCGCCGGATTTTGCGCAGCCGAACGCCAGCGTGAGTGCAACGGCCATGCTCAACGCGAAGACGCGTTTTGCAGTTTCTGTTTTCATAAAAAATCACACTCCCTTGATCGATGGGGAAAGTTGTTTTCGAGGAAACGCGGGGCGTTTCGACGCTCCGTCAGCATAATTGTATGCGCCGGTTGTGGCGTTGGCATGGCCGGTCTTTGAACGATCTGTCAATAAAAAAACGCGCCCGCGGCGGACAAATCCGCCGGCAGGCGCAAAGCTGCTGCGGAATTTGTTTATGACAGCCGTTTGGAAAGCCGTTCGCGCACCGCGCGCAGGAATGTGATGGACGTGACCGCGTCCGGCTGTGCGCCCTCGCAGAGGCCGACGAGGTCTTTTGTCATGACGCCGTCGTCGAGCGCTTGAATCGACGCGGCTTCCATCGCTTCGCCGAATGCGACGAGCTCCGGCAGGCCGTCCAGTTCGCCGCGCTTTTTGAGCGCGCCGCTCCAGGCAAAGATCGTGGCCATGGGGTTCGTGCTGGTTTCCTCGCCCTTGAGGTAGCGATAGTAATGGCGCGTCACGGTGCCGTGCGCGGCCTCATATTCGAAGTTGCCGTCGGGGGAAACGAGCACGCTCGTCATCATGGCGAGAGAACCGAACGCCGTGCTGATCATGTCGCTCATCACGTCGCCGTCGTAGTTTTTGCACGCCCAGATGTAGCCGCCCTCGGAGCGGATGACGCGCGCTACCGCGTCGTCGATGAGCGTGTAGAAATAGGTCAGGCCCAGTTCTTTGAATTTTGCCTTATAGTCCGCTTCAAAAATTTCTTCAAAGATATCTTTAAACGTGTGGTCGTACTGCTTGCTGATCGTGTCCTTCGTTGAGAACCAAAGGTCCTGCTTTGTGGCGATGGCATATTGAAAACAGCTATGCGCAAACGACCTGATCGAGCTGTCCTTGTTGTACATGCCCTGCAGCACGCCGGGACACTCGAAATCGTAGATCGTCTTGCGGAACGACGCGCCGTTTTCGCCGGTGAAGACCAATTCCGCCTTGCCCTTTTCCGGCACGCGGTATTCCGTTGCCCGGTAAACGTCGCCGTATGCATGACGCGCGATGGTGATGGGCTTTTTCCAGTTCTTGACTACGGGTTTGATCGAGTCGATCAGAATCGGTGCGCGGAAGACCGTCCCGTCCAGCAGGGCGCGGATGGTGCCGTTGGGACTCTTCCACATTTCGCTCAGATGGTATTCTTCCACGCGCTGGGCGTTGGGAGTAATGGTTGCGCACTTAACGCCCACGCCGTATTTTTTGATGGCGTTTGCCGCGTCGGTCGTGATCTGATCGCGCGTTTTTTCGCGCTCCGGCAGACTGAGATCGTAATATTCCGTCTTGAGCTCTACAAACGGCAGAATCAGTTCGTCTTTGATTTGCTGCCAGAGGATGCGGGTCATTTCGTCGCCGTCCATCTCGACGAGCGGGGTCTTCATCTGAATCAGGCTCATAAGTCGTGTCCTTTCGTGTTTCACCAGGAGGCGGGGATTTTTTGTATGTTATCTTGTGCCGTGTTTTTGTGCAAGTTTCCACTCCAGCCATTCTTTGGAAAGCGCGGTCGCTTTCTTTTCGGATAAAAGCGCGCCGCAGGGGAACGCTTCGCATTGTCCGCAGTATGGGATGCCGCGCGTTTCGGCACAGCGGGCGCAGTAACAGTGCTTTTCTGTCGGCAGAAACCGGCAGCCGGGGCATGCGCCGGACGAATTGGCCGGACAGCTTGCGCAGTACAGCCCGCAGGCGCCGATCAGCTTTTCCGGGACAAAGCCGGCGTGTGCGTCCATCGCCGCGTCAGGCTTTTTTTGCCTGTGCCGCGTAATAGTTCATCAGGCAGCCTTCGAGCAGGATTTCCCGCTCGTCGTCGGTCAGCTGTGTCAGCTGCAGCTCGATCTGCTCGGTCGAACCGTCCTTTTTAACAACGGTTGCGGGCAGGACGTCGAGTTTGTTTTCTACAGCTGCGCGCACGTTCGGCACGAAGACATGATCGCCTACTTCGTAGGCAAACGGCGCGCCTTCGGGCAGCGTGAACGGCAAAATGCCCCAGTTGATGCAGTTGCTGCGATAGCGCTTGGTTGCGTATTCATAGCAGATATTTGCGGCTCCGCCGAGCACGCGCTGACTCGAAGCGGCCTGCTCGCGCGCGCTGCCGTCGCCGGGTTTGTTGGCGAATACGCAGGAACCGTACTGTGTGGTTTGCGCCAGTTCGTTCGCGTCGCCGACGCGGCCGAGCAGTTCAAGGAGGCTCTGCGGCGCTTTGCCCTCGCGGCGCTGCGCTTCGACCGCAGCGACCGCTTTGCTGCGGCCGACGTAGTCCGGCGCGCGGCGTGAGAGTGTGAATTCCGCAAGGCGGAGCGGATTGCTGCGGTAAGAACTCGTCTCGCCGGAGGGGATCAGCTCGTCTGTGGTGGTCACGGGGTCGCGGATGACCGCGGAAAGCTCCACGAGCAAATTGGTTTCCAACGGATAGATTTTCGGCCAGCTGGTGATGTTCGGCCCGAACACGAGTTCCGCGGCGGAATCGGCCTTGCCGAAACCGTTGTAGCAGCGCCTGTCGTAGCTCGAGCGGTCGTAACGGTAACGGATGCGGGTTTTGCGGTACACCACGTCCGTCGCGGCGGTGATGCGTCCGCCGTTTGCGGCGGTTGCGGCGATGGAACGCGCGTCCATGAGCGCCACGAACGCGGACTGCCCCTCGCCGGGCTTGGACCCTTCGCGGTTCGGAAAATTGCGCGTTGTGTGCCGCAAAGAAAACCCATTGTTGGACGGCACGTCCCCCGCGCCGAAGCACGGCCCGCAGAACGAGGGTTTCATGACCGCGCCTGCGCGCACGAGCGTTTCGGTGGCTTCCGCGCGCGTGAGCGCCAGGCTGACAGGCACGCTCGTAGGGTACACCGAAAGTGAAAACGCGCCGTTGCCGGTGGAACCGCCGGAGAGAATTTCGGACGCTTCGATGATGTTGTCGAACAATCCGCCGGAACAGCCCGCAATCACGCCCTGGTCGGCGTACACGCCGTCGGCGTGCACTTTGCCGCGCAGGTCCGGCTTTGCCTGCGGGAAGAGTTCCGCGGCCTTTTTCTCGACGCCGGCGAGCAGTTCGTCCGCCCGTTCGACGAATTCATGGATGGTGTAGGCGTTGCTCGGGTGGAACGGCAGCGCGATCATGCTCTCCACCTTGTCGAGCTCGATGGTGATCATCGCGTCGTAATATGCGCCGTTTTCGGGCGCGAGTTTATGATAATCCGCCGGACGGCCGTGCGTGCGGTAGTAGGTCGCGATTTCGCCGTCCGTTTCCCAGATGGAGGAAAGACAGGTGGTCTCGGTGGTCATCACGTCCACGCCGTTGCGGAAATCGACGGGCAGATGCCGGATACCGGGCCCAGCAAATTCAAGAATTTTGTTCTTGGCGCGCCCTTCGGGAAAAGCTTCTTTTACGAGCGCAAGCGCAACGTCGTGCGGGCCGATCCCGCGGCGCGGTTTACCGGTCACATAGCAGAGCACAACCTGCGGTGCGGGGATATCATATGTGTTTTTCAAAAGCTGTTTGACCAACTCCGGCCCGCCTTCGCCGATGCCGAGCGTGCCGAGCGCGCCGTAGCGGGTGTGGCTGTCCGAACCGAGGATCATCTTCCCGCAGCCGGCGAGTTCCTCGCGCGCGTAGGAATGGATGACGCTGAGGTTGGCCGGTACGTAGATGCCGCCGTATTTCTTTGCGGCGGAAAGACCGAAGACGTGGTCGTCCTCGTTGATCGTCCCGCCAACGGCACAAAGGCTGTTGTGACAGTTCGTCATGGCGTACGGGATGGGGAACTCGGTCAGCCCGCTGGCACGCGCAGTCTGAATGATGCCGACATAGGTGATATCGTGCGAAACCAATGCGTCAAAGCGGAGCCGGAATTTCCCGTCGTCTTTGGAAACGTTGTGCGAACGCAGAATGCGATAGGCGATGGTTTTTTCGCGTGCGGCGGCGTCCGCTTCCGACGCCGGCTGCGGTCTTCCGTTCTGGAGCGTGACCGCCTGATCATGATAGCGAATCATAACATCCTCCTTATAAGAATAGCAATGCAACTTGGGCGGAAAACCGCAGGTTACGGGATATCCGCCGCCTTTAGATTGTAACACGCCTCCGCGTTCGCGCCAAGGGAAAAACGAGGTATATTATTCTGAAAAGAACGCAGGCCGTGCGCCTGAAAAGCCGCATAAATACTCGCTATTGACAGCGCGACTGCCGACGGTTATAATACACCATGTGCCGCAAAACCGGCACATACTTCTGCATGGCGGCGTAGCTCAGCTGGCTAGAGCATTCGGTTCATACCCGGAGTGTCATTGGTTCGAATCCAATCGCCGCTACCATGAAAAGGCCCGCAAACAGTGCGTTTGCGGGTTTTTCTTTATATTCATGTCAACACGATTTTATACAATCCGACACAGAACTGACACAGTTACCTTGAAAACAGCGTTTTCATGAGCGCATCGGATGCCCTCTTCTTGCTTTGATCAAGAACGTGCGCATACTGATTTAGAGTGAACTGTGTGGTGGCATGCCCGGCGAATTCCGATACCGTCTTTGGGTTTTCCCCGGCTTCCAGCATGTACGTGATCACGGTGTGCCGCAGATCGTGCAGCCGCATGTCCGGCAGGCCGATTTTCACCGCTGCACGTTTGAATGCCTGGCTGATGCTGTCGGGCCGGAAAGGTTTTCCCTGAATGGTCGTAAAGACGAATGGCGAGGATACAACATGCGTTCCCGCGCCGCGCAGTTCGTCAAGCAACTGCTTCATCTGCTCCGGCGTAGGGATCATGTATTCTTTCGGCTTTGCGGCCGGGAGCTTTGCATCGTCCGCGGGGTTCTTCGCTATCAATCCTTCACGACGCGCTTGGTCAAGGCATAAATGAAGCAGGGCATGAACGTTCCGAACAGCTTTGATGCTGTAGGTTTTCGCAGGTCTGACGCAGATTTGCGTCTCGCCGTTCTGTTCGTATTTTGCCGGGGCATACTCGGTTTTCAGTATTTCTCCGTACATGTGCTGGATTGCGAGCGTAGAAAGGCTTTCGAACTGCGTACCGCCGATATAGGGCTTTATGTGCAGACTTGCGTAAAGCTGATAGCCTTTGCGGGTATTTGCCCGCACGTTGACCGCGTAGGGTCCAGCCACATATCGAGGTATTCGCCTACCGTGAGGCCGTGAGCATCCGCATACATCCCGGTTTTATATCCGTGTATATATTGCCCGGACACATTGCCTACTAGACCTCTAAACGTGCTTTCTGAAAAGATATGATTATAAACATATAAACAAAAACGGTATGAACACACAAGTAAAATTTGCTGAGGCGCTTTCACGACATTGTATTTGAGGGTCTGTTCGCCTGCACAAATTGAATGTGGCAACTTGAACTAAACATTGAAGTTGGTCCTTTTTACAGAGCCAAATTAAGACGTTGATATTTAACAAGATGTCGGCAAACGATGACAGCCGGAAGTTGTTTCTCTAAGCATATGCTGGTATAATAATCGGTAAAGAATGCGAGGTGCCCCATGCCTCCTGCTAATCCTAACAAGATTAAATTATTGAAGCTCTACGAACTTCTATCGCTTCATTCGGACGAGGAAAACCCTCTGTCCACTCGGCAGTTATGCGACATGCTGAAAGCGGAGGGCATTCCGTGCGACCGGCGTACGCTCTCGGCCGATATCGGCGTGCTGAATGCGAACGGCTACGAAGTGCTCGACCGGCGCGTGCGGTACGCGAAGCTCTATTATGTCGTTGAGAGGCAGTTCGACGTCGCGGAACTCAAAATCCTGATCGATGCGATTCAGGCCGCCAGTTTCATTACGCCCTCCAAGACGAAAGCGCTGACCAGCAAGGTCGCGAACCTGGCGGGAAGCCATCGGGCAGCCGTGCTGAAAGGCAACATGGTCGTCTTCAATACCTGCAAGCACACCAACGAAGCGATCTACTATACGGTGGACGCGCTGGAGCGCGCGCTGCAGAACCGGCGGAAGGTCTCGTTCCGGTATTTCGATTTGGACGAAAACGGCGCACGCGCCTTCCGCAGGGACGGCGAGAGGTACGAAGCAAACCCCGTCGGGCTCGTTTATTACGAGGACAATTACTATCTCGTCACCTACCACGAAGTGCACGACGCGACGGTCAACTACCGCGTCGACCGCATGGCGGACGTGCGCGAGGAGGACGGACCGGCCGACGAAAAAGCGGTCGAGCTCTCCGGCGAACTGGGTTCGTACACCGCGCGCGTCTTTAAGATGTTCAACGGGCCGGAAGCGGTCGTCGAACTGCAGTTCGGCCGCAATCTGATCGACGCGGTCTGCGACAAATTCGGCGAGGGGATCGAAATTGCCGCGTGCAAAAAGAACCTCTGCCGGGCAAAAGTCGGCGTGCTCGTCAGCCCCGTGTTTTTCGGGTGGTGTTTCCAGTTCGGGAAGGGCATGAAAATTCTCTCCCCCGACTCCGTCGCCGCGGAAATGAAATCGTACGCGCAGCAGGTAGTAAGAATGTACCGGAAATAATCGCTTTGTTAATCAACAATGTTTGGGAGAGGAGCAATCATAATGCAAGAAGTGCTTGACTTCAACGGTGACGGAAAGGTCAGCCTTGAAGAAGAAGTGATAGGGATACAGCTCGTGGAGGGAACGCTGTTTCTGGAAGACGAGAATCCCCAGAGAAAACGAATTCGATCCGGTCGGAGAAGATGATATCGACGCGGAAGAAGAGGACGATTTTGACGGGAACCTTGCCTAGCGTTAGCGTCTGAAGCGCAAATACGCTGGAATAGAATTCGGTATAAATTCGGAAAGTCAGTACGATTACACACCTCATAGCTGTTTTGATAGCAATTGGCGCAAAAATTGCCCACTAGAAACTTTTACGAATACAAATGAATTAATAACGAGCGTAAGCGGCCGGAGCGTCGAAAGCGGCATAATTATAGTTAGCTTGCGTTCACGGAGGATAGCATATGACAGATGCACTGCACTGTCTGTGGGCTAAGAAGTCCCGCACAAATGACCTTCGGTGGCTGCCGCTTACGATGCATCTTCAGGATTGTGCGGGCATAGCCGCGTACATCTGGGAAAGATGGGCGTCGGAAGGCGTAAAGGAAAGCATCGCCCTTCATTGCCGCTGCAACAGCAATGAAGCAAAGAAGTTACTCTTGTTTGCAGCTGCAGCGCACGATGTGGGAAAGGCGACGCCGCTGTTTCAGGCGCAGGCCGGTTTTGGCAATTCGCAGGATCTCAACGAACGAATCGTGGAAAACCTTCTTTTCGCCGGACTTCCAATGAAGCGCTATGACGCCTTTACCAACCCCCGTGCAACACCGCATGCTTTGGCCGGGCAACTGATTTTGGAGCGAGCGGGGCTGACCGGAAACATAGCATTGATCATCGGCTCACATCATGGCAAAACACCTTCTTCTGAAGATATTGTGAATAATGACATCGAATCCCAGCCTGACAACTTTTATTTGGAGCGTAAAGGCACTTTGCAGTGGACTGCAGTGCAGGAGCACGTTGTGGAATACGCAAAGCGAATCGCAGGGATTTCGGACTTTGAATCGCTGCCATCGCCGGACATGGAGGCCCAGATGCTCCTGACCGGACTGGTGATTATTGCGGATTGGATTGCGAGCAACGAGGAATTCTTTCCTTTGATCGATCTTGACGAACCTGTATCCCCCGATGGAAGTCGCCTCCGCTCCGATACGGCTTTTCGCTTGGCTTCATTTCTAAACTCCCGTTGGAGTCCTGACCGTTCCTGGATAAGTGGGGAGTTCTTTGAGACAAGGTTTACCTTTCGTAAAAATGCTGTGCAGGCGGCTGCCATTGACACCGTATCACGTGCTGAAAGACCTGGGCTTATGATACTGGAAGCACCGATGGGTATTGGGAAAACAGAAGCCGCGCTGGCGGCAGCCGAAATATTAGCCTACAAAACCGGTCGCGACGGCGTCTTTTTTGCTTTGCCCACACAAGTTACTTCCGATAGCTTGTTTCCGCGGATGCTCCAATGGATCGATCGGCTTGGCGATGGCAAACATACTATTGAGCTGATTCATGGGAAAGCTCAATTCAACGACACGTTTCAATCCCTGCATCAACTCGATGGGTCAGCGGACGGAATCTGGGACGAAGACGACGAAGGGCAGGCAGTTTTTTCGGCCGCGTCAGTTTCCGGCTGGTTTACCGGCCGAAAACGTTCGATTCTTGCGGATTTTGCGGTCGGCACTATCGACCAGTTCCTTCAGGCGGCTCTCGTGCAGAAGCATCTCATGCTGCGCCATGTGGGGCTTGCGAATAAAGTTGTTATCATTGACGAATGTCACGCCTTCGATGCCTATATGAACAGATATCTGGAGCGGGCGCTTCTTTGGTTGGGTGCATACGGCGCGCCAGTCGTGATGCTTTCTGCCACGCTTCCTTCTCAAAAGCGAGATGCAATGCTTAACGCCTATAATCACGGCAGACAACAAGGCCGCTTTAAAAGTAGCGTTTCAGGTTATCCGCTGATTACCTGTACGGACGAGGGGAAGACGGCGCAGTTTTCTGTTTCCAGCGATGCGGAGACGAAACGCGTTCATATTTGGCCTGTGGCGGAAGATTGTATCACGGGTCTGCTTGAAAAGCTACTCACCGGCGGCGGCTGTGTCGGCATTGTTGTCAATACCGTCGGGAGGGCGCAAAGCATAGCAGGAATGCTGCGGGAGCATTTCGGGGACTGCGTCAGATTAATCCATTCACGCCTTATTTCCACAGACAGGCTCACGCGTGAGCGGGATATCATCCGCGAACTTGGCAGACCCGGACCCAATACGGAGCGCCCTGAAAAAAGGATCGTTGTTGGCACTCAGATACTGGAGCAATCCCTCGATATAGATGTCGACGTCTTGCTCACGGACCTATGCCCCATGGACCTGCTGCTGCAGCGCATTGGCCGTCTGCACCGGCACGCACGGGTTCGCCCCGTGACGATGGCGGAGGCATGCTGCTATGTAATGGGCAATGATTGTGAACATTATGAACCGGGAGCCTCTGCTATATATGGCGACTATCTGTTGATGCGGACGAGCGCATTATTACCGGAGTTCATCTCAATTCCTTCTGATATTTCTCCTCTTGTCCAAAGCACATACGATAGTGACGACGGCATTTTTGCAGAGATCCCGCTCGGGTATGAAAAGGCGAAGGAAATTTGGAAGAATCGAATCGAAATCAAAGAAGGCAAAGCCGGAGCATTTCTGTTAAAACGCCCTGATGCGGACGATACTATCGAAGGCCTGCTCTGCAAGATGCTGAAAGGCGACGCCGCAGCGGACGCAAAAGTGCGTGATATCGACGAATCCATCGAGGTCAACGTTGTACGGGCAACCAAAGATACGCTGACGTTGTTTTCAGACGGCGATGTTGTTCTTTCGCGGGATGCGCCCGATGACGATACAGCCCGGCGTATTGCGCGTGATTGCCTGCGTCTGCCTGCCGTCCTATGCAGGGGTTCTGACGCGAAAAAACTCATCGATGAAATTGAGCTGTTCGATTCGGAGCACTTCCCGCTCTGGCAGCAATCTCCGTGGCTCAGGGGAAGTCTCATTTTGCCATTCGATGAGAACGGCACGGCCGCTCTTTTGGGATACAGGCTGCATTACGATACATTTTTTGGACTCGAATATGAAAAGGAAGGTGAAGTAAATGGTTGAGCAAGAGTTCAATCTGCTCAGCGAACCTTGGATTCTGGTGATGCGCGCCGACGGCTCGACGGAAAAGGTCTCGCTTATGGAAGTGTTCACCCGGGCGGCTGAATTTCGTTGCCTCGCGGGCGAACTTCCCACACAGGACGTCGCCGTACTGCGGCTGCTTCTTTCCATACTGCATACCATCCTGTCGCGGTACGGTCCCGATGGTGAGGAAGCTCAGGTTGCGTCATCGTCGGAGGCCGTCGCTCGCTGGACTCAGGTCTGGAAGGAACAGCGATTTCCGACAGACACAATCAAAAAATATCTATCCCTCTATCGGGACCGTTTTTGGCTTTTTGATCCGGCACGGCCTTTCTTTCAGGTGCCGGAAAACTCGAATATGTCTTCCGCTACACGTTGCACCGCAGATAATCTGAATCAGGAAATTTCGGAAAGCGGTAACAAGAATACGAGCAGGTTTTTCCTCCAGCGTGCAGGAGCGGAGCGGACGACGATTGGTTACGATGAGGCCGCGCGTTGGCTCGTTTGTCTCATGGTCTATGACACGGCTGTTAAACCACAAGGTTCAAAATGCTGGCTTGCGTCCCTCAATGCTACTGTAGCGGAAGGTAAGAATTTGTTCGAAACGCTGATGCTCAACCTTGTTATGAGCGATTCGTCCTCCGAACGGGATTTTTACGAATGCCCGACTTGGGAACGGCCGCAAGCAAAGCTGACCCAGTATTGCCTGGTACCCGTCCCAAGAAGCCTCGCGGCTCTCTATACACTACAGACGCGAAGGGTTATCCTTCAGCGCGAGAATAGTAGAGTGACGGGCTATCGGGAAATCTGCGGTGACTTCTTTGAAAGCGAAAATGCGTTCATCGAGCCGATGTCAGCATGGAAACAGTCCAAGAAGAAGGAAGGATGTTTCTTGCCAATGGCGCCACATCCGGAGCGCCAGCTTTGGCGCGACCTTTCCTCGTTGCTAGTCCGGAATGAAGCGGATACCCGGCCCGGCGTGGTTCGATGGCAAAGCGATTTGATAAGGAGAAATGCTGTTTCCAAAAAGCCAATACGCCTTCGGGCTGTTTCCGCCGAATATGACGCCATGGGTTACTGCATAAAAAACATTTCCGATGATTCTGTTTCCTTTTGTGCCGACTTGCTTTCCGAAAAGGGTAATTCCTGGATTTCGACCATTCTCACTGAAGTATCCGTTGCCGAGACCTTTGCCGGTCAACTTGCCTTTCTTGCGGAGCGCCTTGCAAAATCGGCTGGAAATGCCAGGGGGGATAGCGAAAAAGCAGCCGCTAGGGAACGCGCCTATTTCGCCTTTGACATGCCGTTTCGCGAATGGTTGGAATCCATCGATCCGGAGCACGATGAAAGGACGGCAAAGCAGGAAGAGTGGTGGAGTATCGCGCAGCACATCACGCGCAGTATCGGACTGGAACTTGTTAACAGCGCGGGTCCGCAGGCGCTTGTAGGCCGTATGGTAAAAGAGAAGAGAGGCGCTCGCGAGGAAGAAGTCGCCTACAGCGCACCGCGCGCGTATAACGATTTCTTAATGCGGACCGCTTCCAGAAAGACATTGCTAACGGGAGGGAAAAAGAATGGCTGATCGGATTCTACTAACCAAATCGTTCGTTGCGGGGAAGTTGTCGGCGATTTTCCGAATGAACAACGACGCTGCTGCCCGTGCGACCCTGGCAAATCTGCGCCGCGGCATTGGGCATGCGCCCGGCGCGGTACCGTCGCTGTGGAGCATTACGCTTGATGGTCTGCCGGAGGAACTTATAAGCCGCGACGGCAACCCAACCTACGGGGAGTGGGCATCTTATACGGCTCTGACGCTCTTCGCACTGCATCAGCAGGGACACAGTTTACAAACGGAGCCGATGAACCGCGAGGGTATTTCGCTTGGGAAAGCCGCACGGAAGCTCGTGAAAACGCCCGAAGACGAGGCGCGCGTGAAACGGAGGTTCGACACGGTGCTGACCGCCGATAGTATGGCGGAGTTCGCAACACATATCCGCGGGCTGATTCAGTTACTGAAAGCCGGGGGAATTGCTCTTGACTATCCGGCGCTTGCGGCGGACCTCTATCTGCTGCAGACCGATTCCGCGAAGGACCGGGTCCGCCTGCGCTGGGGGCAAGATTTCTGCCGCCGATTCGACCCGAATGAAGACGAAAACGAGACAAAATAAAGGAGGGTAAATCCGATGAAAGAAGAAAAAAGGTTATTCGTGGATGTGCATGTGATTCAGACCGTGCCGCCGAGTTGTGTTAACAGAGACGATACCGGCAGCCCCAAAACGGCGGTCTACGGCGGCGTAACGAGAGCGCGTATATCGTCCCAGAGTTGGAAACGAGCTATACGCCTTGCTTTTCGGGATCTGTATGATCCGGAAGAGCTTGCTGTACGCACGAAAAAGCTTGCAACGGTCGTCGCCGATGAAATTCGGCGGCTGGATCCGGCGGCGGAAGCCGCAGAGGAAACTGCGGCTAAAATTTTGAACAATGCTGGCGTATCCGTCAGCAAAAAGAAAGGTGAAACGGAGTATAAAACAGGCGCGCTTTTCTTCATCAGCAATGCACAGGCAAAAGCGCTGGCAAAACTCGCCGTTACCAGCCCTGAAACGTTGGCTGAAAAGCCAACGAACGCCGTGAAAAAAACAATTACCTCCGCGCTGTCTGCGTATCCGGGTGTGGAAATAGCGCTTTTTGGCCGCATGGTAGCAGACAATCCGACACTGAACACCGATGCCTGCGCGCAGGTTGCGCATAGCATTTCTACACACAAGGTGTCGAACGAATACGATTATTTTACGGCGGTGGATGATCAGGCGCCTGAAGATAATGCCGGGGCTGCGCATTTGGGGACCGTTGAGTTTAACGCGTCCACACTCTATCGTTATGCGACGGTTGCCGTACATGAGCTGTTCGATTCTCTCGGCGGCGAAACCGTGGAAGCCGTTCAGAAATTTGTTTATGCCTTTGTGCATGCAATGCCAACGGGCAAGCAAAACACGTTTGCAAACCGAACTTTGCCCGATGCTGTTATGGTTGTGGTTCGTACTGATCAGCCCGTGAATCTTGTCGGGGCTTTTGAAAAGCCGGTTCGCGCATCCGAAAACGGGTATGTGGAGGCATCGTCCGGAAGACTATGCGAGCATGCTAAATCCGTTTATATGGACTATGCAAATGAACCCGCGCTCACGCTGGTAACGGGCAAGCTCCTTTCCGGACTTGCGGAACCCTGTTCCTTTGCCGAATTAATTGATCGACTTGGCACGGATCTGGACTGCCGGCTTGAAAAGGACGGGGAGCAGATATGACGACACTGCTCCTTCGCTTCGCAGCGCCCCTGCAGTCCTGGGGCGGCGAGTCAAAATACGACAAGAGAATGACGAAGCGGGCGCCGTCCAAGAGCGGGACAATCGGCCTTGCGGCGGCAGCCCTGGGGCGCCGCCGTGACGAACCAATAGACGATCTGTGCCGTTTGCGCTTCGGATGCAGGACGGACAAAGAGGGTGTGCTGCTAAGGGATTTTCAGACGACAATTGAGAATGGAAAAGCATCTCATGTAATTGTGAAGTATTATCTTTCCGACGCGGTGTTTTTAGCAGGTTTGGAGGGCGATACGGCTTTGCTTTACAGGATTGCAGACGCGTTGCAGCACCCCGTATTCCCGTTGTTTCTGGGTCGGCGCTCCTGCCCGGTAGAGGGTCGTGTAGCGGTGGGGATTCGGAATTGCCCGTTGGAGGAAGCGCTCGCAACGGAACCTCGTCTCGCCAATTCTTTGAATGGCAGTGACACACGCCTTCGAATCAGGGTGGAAACAGCGGACTCCTCGACGAATGCTTACTTTCTTCGGGATATACCGGTTTCCTATAATCCCGCACACAGAATGTATGGTTTTCGGCGCGTCCGCGAATACACCGTATTATGTACGAATGCGGCTGATCATGCTGAAAGCGACTGTCCCACCAGGCACGATCCTATGCCGGAACTGGAGGTGCGATAATGTACCTGTCCCGAATTGAGCTTGATGAGAAAAATCGGGCAACTATGCAGGCGCTTGAATCCCCCGGTATTCTCCATGGAACCGTTGAAAGCAGTTTGGAAGGTCCGAGGCAACGGAATCTCTGGAGGATCGATCATTTGAACGGAAAGTGCTTTCTTTTGATCCTGAGCCACTCCCGACCCAATTTGGCACATATATCGGACCAGTTCGGAAGGATAGGGGACGCGGGTGAAATCAGAAATTATGGTACGCTCGTTCAGAGGGTCGCCGACGGGCAGACATGGCGCTTTCGTCTGCGGGCAAACCCTATCCACAGCGCGGCGACCCCCAAAACAGGAGAACGAGGCCGTATCCACGCTCATGTGACGACGGAACAGCAGCGTCGGTGGCTGATGGAAAAGGCTCAAAAAAACGGGTTCTCTGTAGAGGAGGACGATTTCGACGTGGTCGACGCGCGGTGGTACACGTTTGCAAAAAAACGGAATGAAAGCAATATGGTAACGATCCGCACGGCGACTTTTGAAGGAATTCTCTGCGTGAGCGACACGGCGCTTTTCATCCGGGCTCTTACCGGGGGGGTTGGGAAAGCGAAGGCTTACGGTTGTGGACTCCTAACCATTATGCAGGCGCAGGGAAGCGTGGGGCGTTTATGAGCGATCGGGCAAAAGCCGCCCTTCCCGCGCTCGTTCCGATCAAGGGAAGGCTTTCGTTTCTCTATATCGAACACTGCGTCGTAAATCGTCAAGACGGTTCCATCACCGTTACGGAAGCGCGGGGAACGGTTCACGTCCCCGCCGCTTCCTTAAGCGTGCTTCTGGTGGGGCCTGGTACCAACATCACGCATAGGGCTATCGAGTTAATCAGTGAATCCGGAATGACGCTCTTGTGGGTGGGTGAATATGGAGTCCGCTACTATGCGCACGGGCGGCCGCTTACACATTCTTCTGCGCTTCTAATGAGGCAGGCGAAACTCGCCACAAATGAGCGTTCGCGCATTAAAGTTGCAAGAAAAATGTATCAAATGCGCTTTCCAGGAGAAAATGTTTCTTCCGTGACCATGCAGCAACTTCGAGGACGCGAGGGTGCCCGTGTGCGCGGTGTGTACCGTCGTTTTTCCAAAGAAACAGGCGTGGAATGGCATGGACGGGAATACGATCCTGATAACTTTTCTTCCGGCACCCCCGTGAACATGGCGCTGTCCGCGGCGCATGCATGCCTGTACGGCGTGTCGCATAGTGCGATTGCTGCGCTTGGGCTGTCTCCGGGGCTTGGTTTTGTCCACTATGGTCACGAACGTTCTTTTGTCTATGATATGGCGGATCTGTATAAAGCGGAGATTACTATTCCGATTGCTTTTCATATCGCATCCAAAGAACCCGCTGACATTGGCGCTGAAACACGCCGTGCCGTGCGAGACGCAATTTCCGATGGACACATAATCGAGCGCCTCGTGCGGGACATTGTTTATCTTCTCGATGCGGACGAAGCACCGCTCGAAACCATCGAACCAGAGGTGCTATTTTTATGGGATGAAAAGAAGGGACGGGTGCCCGCGGGCGTTTCTTACATTAGCAACGAGGGAATATGCGTGGAAGATGAACCGCAGCCGGGCAATGGCAGAGTTCTTGGGGGTGAGGGGGATATATGATTGTTGTCAGCTTGACCAACTGTCCGCCCAGCCTTCGTGGATCCCTCACAAAATGGCTCGAGGAAATCGATACCTGCGTATATGTTGGCAGCGTTCCCGCCCGTGTGCGGGATGAATTATGGAAGCAAATTACAAGCGAACTTGGGAACGGCCGCGCTACGATGGTATTTAGTGCAAGAAATGAGCAACACATGGATTTTCGTGTCCACAATTCCGAATGGGAGCCGATAGACTTTGACGGAATAAAGCTGATGTTAAGGCCCAGCGCCGCATACCGGATGCAGGCCACCGGTCCGCAAAAATGGAAAAGCTCCATATCGAGCATTCGCACAGCAAAGCATTTTGGCGCACGCCGCATGGAGAAATTTCCGCATTCCTATGTCATCGTAGATGTGGAGACAACCGGGCTTTCTATCGAAAAGGATCTCTTGATTGAAATAGGCGCGCTTCGAGTCGCGGACGATACGGTGACGGACGAGTACAATGTGCTGGTGGCTGTTAATATTCCTATTCCGGAAGAAATCAAAAAATTGACGGGCATAACCAATGCGCTGGTACAGGAATCGGGCATTGATGAAAAAGAGGCAGTCGCCGGCCTTTTAGACTTTGTCCAGGATGCGATTATCCTTTCATATAATGTTCGCTTCGATTATGGCTTTTTACGCGCGGCCTGCAGGCGTCATGACCTCCCCCTGCTTTCCAACAGGAGCTTCGACGTTGTGGAACTTGCAAGAAGAACGATTTTTGATCTGGAAAACTACAGGCTTTCCACACTTGCTTCATATTTTTCCGTTAACGTGGAAGATGCACACAGAACCCTCGCCGACTGCCGCACAACGAAGTGTGTCTACGACAAACTCATTGAAAAAGAGAAATAAACGGCTTACAATTGGCCTAATTCCTGCATTTTTTAAGTCTATTCCCCGCACGCGCGGGGGTGATCCCCCGCAGCGTGGGTCGGCTCGGCTGGATTTCGGCTATTCCCCGCACGCGCGGGGGTGATCCCTGGATTAACGCGGGACGATTGCGCGTTGTCCGCTATTCC
>Ga0116162_10000744_pt1 | contig 22580 bp, 24 predicted proteins | sample AD_UKC105_MetaG_FD_89875 | JGI IMG/M metagenome (GOLD analysis project Ga0116162, IMG submission 89875) | Active sludge microbial communities of municipal wastewater-treating anaerobic digesters from Hong Kong - AD_UKC105_MetaG | ecosystem: Engineered > Bioreactor > Anaerobic > Digestate...
AGGGATCTCTGCTATTCGGCGGGAAAGACGCCGGTGGATAGATAGCGGTCACCACGGTCGCAGATGATGGCGACGATGACAGCATTCTCGACCTCGGTCGACAGGCGCAGGGCTGCCGCGACCGCACCGCCGGAGGATATGCCGCAGAAGATGCCCTCTTCGGCCGCCAGTCGGCGGGTCGTCTCTTCGGCCTCGTCCTGGGTGACGTCCATCTCGCGGTCGACCAGCGTGGCGTCGAAGATCGTCGGCACATATTCGGGCGGCCAGCGGCGGATTCCGGGAATGGATGCGCCTTCCGCAGGTTGCACACCGATGATCTGTGGCCGCGGGTTCTGCTCCCGCAGAAAACGCGCCGTGCCCATAATGGTGCCAGTCGTGCCCATTGCGCTGACGAAGTGCGTGACATTGCCTGCGGTGTCACGCCAGATCTCCGGACCCGTGGTCTCGTAGTGCGCACGCGGGTTGTCGGGGTTGGCGAACTGGTCGAGCACCTTCCCCTTGCCCTCACGTTCCATCTGCAACGCCAGATCGCGCGCCCCTTCCATGCCCTGTTCACGTGTGACCAGGATCAGTTCTGCACCATAGGCACGCATGGAGGCGCGCCGTTCAACGCTGAGATTCTCCGGCATGATCAGCACCATGCGGAAACCGCGGATCGCCGCAGCCATCGCCAGCGCTATACCGGTGTTGCCACTGGTCGCTTCGATCAGCGTGTCGCCGGTCTTGATCTCGCCACGCTCCTGGGCATGCCTGATCATCGAAATCGCCGGCCGGTCTTTCACCGAACCTGCCGGGTTATTGCCTTCGAGCTTGACCAGGATGTGATTGCTGGTGGCGCCGGCCAGCCGCTGCAGCCGCAGCAGCGGCGTGTTGCCGACGAAGGATTCAATTGTTGGGTAGGTCATTGCGCCAGTTTACTCAATCAACAGGGGCAAAACGAGTTAGTATCCGCGGCGACGAGGCCGTTTGGCAGTGCTTGGACCACAAAGGGATCGCCTTGCTCGAATTCCTGAAACCCTTTCGCTCGGACAGTATTTATTACCGGGGTTTTCTTATCACCCTGAGCCCCCTCTTGCTCTGCGTTTTCGGGTTCGGGGGCTATGTGTGGCTGGGCGCCGGGCAGCCGTTGACCGCGTTGTTCGGGATGCTGGCCGTCGTCCTGGGATTGGCAGCAACGCTGATACTCGCCATTTTGCACCTGCGTCGGGTGCTGTCTCCGGTCACTGCGATCAATCGCGCCATGCAGCATGTACGGGCCGGCGAGTTGGACGCTCGTGTTGACAACAACTCTGCCGGCGAGCTGGGCGAACTCGAGGTCGGGTTTAATGGCATGGCACAGATTCTGGCCACCGGCCATGACCTGATGCAGGAGCGAATAGAACAGGCCACCCGCGAAGTGCAGGAAAGCATGGAGGTGATTGAGATTCGCAATGCGGAGCTCGATCTGGCACGGCGTCGCGCGATCCTTGCCAGTCGGGCGAAATCCGAATTCCTTGCCAATATGAGTCACGAGATCCGGACACCGATGAACGGTGTCATCGGTTTTACCCGGCTGTTGAGCAAGACCACGTTGGACACGAAACAACGTGATTTCGTCGAAACGATCAAGAAATCCGCCGGCTCTTTGCTGCGTATCGTCGACGACATCCTGGATTTTTCGCAGCTCGAATCAGGAAAGCTGGTGCTCAACCACGAACCTTTCAAGCTGCGCGAATGCGTCGAGACAGCGGTCGCGCTGTGGGCCCCGCAGGCCCATGCGCGTCACCTGGAACTGGTCTCGATGGTCTACAGCGACGTACCCGATCATCTCGTCGGCGATGAGACACGCATTATTCAGATTCTCAACAACCTGATCGGCAATGCGGTCAAGTTCACGGATCAGGGTGAGATCGTCGTGCGCGTAATGCTCGAAGATGACGATGAGCATCGGATCAGTGTCAGCTTCGCAGTGAGTGACACGGGTATCGGCATCCCACTGGGTGAGCAGCAACGCCTGTTCGTTGCGTTCGATCAGGGGAGCGCCACGACCAACCGTCTGTTTGGTGGTACCGGGCTTGGATTGAGCATTTGTCACTCGCTGGCCACTGCGATGCATGGCCACGTGAACGTCAGCAGCCGCGTTGGCGAAGGCTCCGTGTTTCGTGTAACCGTGCGGCTCGATCGCGACCCCGATGCACCGCCACCGCGCCAGGTCAAGCCATTGAACCGCCGCGTGCTGTTGATTGAACCGCACAACCTTTCTCGTATCGCCCTCGAGAATGCGCTGACCGATCTGGGACTTGCGGTCGACGAGGCCACCGGGCTTGCCGGTTCGGACTTTTCACGCTATGCCCTGGTAGCACTCGGATGCAGCGACGAGGAGCGGCGCGTGGAGGAATGCCTGGCACAACTGGGGGAGTTGCGTGCCGTGCACCGGATGCCGGTCATTGCGCTGGTCTCCAGCTCGGAAGAGGAACTGCTGAGTCGGTTCACCGCGGCCGGCGCCAACTATTGTCTGAGCAAGCCACTGCAACACCGACACCTGATGGAGAGCGTCCGCGGCTGCCTGCGCACAGGCAACATCGCACTGTATTCCGGACGGCAACAGCCCTCCGCAACGGTACGTGATGGGAATGCAGTGGATCTGGAACACCTGTTGCGCGACAAGGTATGCCTCGCGGCAGATGACCACCCGATCAACCTGCAATTGATTACCCACCTTTTACGTGACATGGGCGCCAAGGTCCTGGCGGCCGAAGACGGGGACGAGGCGGTGGAACTGGCGCGGGACAACGTCATTGACATGGCGTTTCTCGACATCCATATGCCGCGCATGAATGGTCTCGAGGCCGCCCGCCGGATCCTCGCCCTCGATCCGGACCGACCGGTCCCCATCGTTGCACTTACTGCAGACGCGGCGGAGAAGAATCAGCGCGAAATCACGCGCGCCGGCATCCACCGTTACCTGATCAAGCCCGTCAGCGACGACGATCTGCATCAGGCGGTCAGAGAACTGCTATCCGGTCACTCGCCCGCGCGTTTCGTCAAGGCCGCCACGCATGGCATTCCACGGCGCGATTGGCCGGTGCGCGACGAAGCGCAGGCGCTGCGGATTTCCGGGGGCTCGATCAACATCGCTGCGAAACTTTTCAACGAATTGTGTGCCGAACTTCCGGCAACACTGGCCACGATGCGTGAGACCTTCGAGCGCCGCGACTGGTCCGAATTGTGGCAACTCGCGCATCGGTTGCACGGCGCCGCGGCGGTGTGTGGAGTACCCGCGCTCTATCACGCCCTGAACGACCTGCAGCCTGCGGTGACGCTCGAAGATGAGCCCACGGTCAGTGTCCTGATCGATCACGTGGAAAAAGCGGCGCAACGGGTCCTCGAATCCAGCGCCTGAGCGCTGGATCAGCGAGATCGCCTCAGGCGGAAACCGGCTGCAACAGGCGCTTCATGTCTGCCACCGCCTGATGCAGACCGCAGAAAACCGCGCGGCTGACGATGGCGTGTCCGATGTTGAATTCAAGGACACCGTCTATCGCCGCGACGGCCTTGATGTTGTGGTAGTCGAGACCGTGTCCGGCGTTCACCTGCAGACCGAGCTGAACGCCATGCGCAACGGCATTGGCGATTCGCCCAAGGGTTTCGTTTACAGCCGCCGGGTGCTGCGCTTCAGCGTACTGGCCGGTGTGGATCTCGACGACCGGCGCGCCGATCTCGACAGCGGCCTCCAGTTGCCGGGGATCGGCATCGACAAACAACGATACACGGATACCGGCGGCCGCCAATTCGGCGCAATAATCCTTGAGGAACGGGATGCTCGAGGCGGCATCCAGCCCGCCTTCGGTGGTCAGTTCCTCGCGCTTCTCCGGCACCAGGCAGCAATCGGCCGGGCGCAACCGCTTGGCGATCTGCAGCATCTCGGTTGTGGCCGCCATCTCGAGATTCATCCGTGTCTGCAGTATCCCCGACAGCATCTCGACATCCCTATCCTGGATATGGCGCCGGTCTTCCCGCAGGTGCAGTGTGATTGAATCGGCACCGGCCTGTTCGGCTACCAGCGCTGCCTGGATGGGTTCGGGATAACGGGTGCCGCGCGCCTGACGCAGCGTGGCCACGTGATCGATGTTTACCCCGAGCAATCGTTCGTAGTTGGTCATATGATGATGTCGCCTATCGGAATCCGGATCAGCGGAACAACTCGCGGCTGTGCAGCGGGCGGCCATCCAGATGATGGTTGATCACCCGGCGCATCAGCAGTCTCGCTTCGCGCACCACCTGATCGCTCGTAAATTCACCGTCGCGCAGTGCCAGCAGGGTCTCGCCCGTAATCGCCGTCGGGCCGCCAACAGACACACGACGCGGCCCACTGTCCATGTCGTAATTGTAACTGCCGGCGGCATCAATCGGCTGCCCTTCCTGGTCCATTTCGAGGGCCATGCCCAGTCCGAGGTGTTGCAGCAGGCTGACCTCGAAACGCCGCAGGATCGGCTCCGGCGGTGATGTCGCGGCCAGTCCCTGTACAGCCAGGGCATAGTCGTCGAACAACGCTGTGGATGCATCCTGGCGCGCGGTCAGCTTGAGCAACAGCTCGTTGATATACAGTCCGCAATACAGGGCGCGGCCAGAGAGCTGGGCAGTCGATGTCGCCGCTTCAGCGCGCAACAGCGACAGGACTTCGCCGCGCCCCCTGAGCTCAACCAGCAGGTGCGCAAAGGATTGAATTCGTACCGCCGCCCCTTTTGCCCGCAACGCGCCCTTGGCGATGCAGGCCACCCGTCCCTGCTCGCGTGTCAGCAGGTCGACGACCAGGCTGCTGTCCCCGTAGCGACGGGTGTGCAATACATACGCGGCCTGCAGGCTGTGCCGGTCCAAGCGTTCAATCCGTGTAGCCCAGACGCGACAGGCCGGCTTCGTCACTCGACCAGCTCTTCTTGACCTTGATCCAGACCTCGAGGTGGACGCGTGTCTGGAAGAAATCGTTCATTGCCTTGCGCGCCGCGGTGGCCGTCTCTTTCATCGCCTGCCCACCCTTGCCCAGGAGGATGGCCCTCTGCCCTTCGCGCTCCACCCAGATCACAGCCCCGATCAGGTAACGCCCGTCCTCTTCCTCGAAGCGCTCGATCTCCACGGTGGTCGCGTAGGGCAATTCGCGATGGTAACGACGGATCAGCTGTTCACGCAGCAGCTCGGCGGCAAAGAATCGCTCCGATCGATCGGTGATCTGATCGTCGGGGAACACCGATTCGCCCTCGGGCAGACGATCGAGGACCGCCTGCGTCAAGGCGTCCGCATTGTCGCCGCGGCTGGCCGAGACCGGGATCACGTCAACGAAGCCGTGGCGTTCCGCGAGCATCTGCAGAAAAGGCAGCAGCTTTTCCTTGGGTTCGACCAGGTCGACCTTGTTGACCGCCAGGATCGTCGGGACTCCAGCCCTGGCCACTGCATTCAGCACGCGCTCGTCTTCACTGGTCCAGGCCAGCGCCTGCACCACAAACACAGCGACGTCGACATCGATCAGTGCCGTGTGAGCCGTGCGATTGAGATAGTGGCTCATCGCCTTGTTGCCACGTTCGTGGATACCCGGCGTATCCACAAAAACGATCTGGCCATCCTCGCGGCTCTTGATGCCGAGGATGCGATGGCGCGTGGTCTGCGGTTTGTGCGAGGTAATGGCGAGTTTCTGCCCGAGCAGCCGATTGAGCAGGGTCGATTTCCCCACATTCGGCCGCCCGACCAATACGGCGTACCCGCTGCGATAGTTCATTCGTCCATTTCCTCAAGTCGTTCCAGCATCTTGCGCGCGGCAGCCTGCTCGGCCTTGCGCCTGCTCGCGCCTTCACCCTCGGCGTTGCCGGCAACAGCCGTCGAGCAGACCACGCGAAACATCTGGTCGTGTTGTTCACCGCGGACGTCGACCACATCGTAGCGTGGCAGCGGTTTGCCAATGGACTGCAGGTGCTCCTGCAGGCGTGTCTTCGGGTCCTTGCGCCGGGTTTCGGGTGTCGGGGCCGCCAGACGGTCGCCCAGCAGGCGCCGCACCAGGGCGCGCGCCTCGTCCATCCCGCCGTCAAGATAGACGGCGGCGATGATCGCCTCCACCGCATCGGCGAGAATCGAGTCCCGGGTCTGTCCGCCACTGCGCAACTCACCCGGTCCGAGCCGGAGAATCGCTCCGAGCTGAAGCTCTCGCGCAATCTCCGCCAGTGTCTCGCGCTTTACGAGGTGCGCCCGCATCCGGCTCAGCTGGCCTTCGTTGGCATCGCTGACGCTTTGGTAAAGATTGTCAGCCACCTCGAAGCCGAGGATGGCGTCGCCCAGAAATTCCAGCCGCTCGTTGTTGTTCGCGCCAATGCTGCGATGCGACAGCGCACGCTCCAGTAAGCCGAGATCGTTAAACTGATAGGCGATGCGCTGCTGCAGCCGCCTCATTGCACGGGGATCAGTGCCGAATCTGAGAACGACATGACGATCGCAACGTTACCGGCCACCGGCTTGCGGATCTCGTAGGTGACCTCGAATCGGGTGCCGGTCTTTTCCTTCTTGATCTGGATGGAATTGCGATCGAATTCGTACACGCTGTTGATCTTCAGGCGCTTCATAAACGACACCTTCATCTCAGCCGGTGACATTGTGCGCACGGCACGGTCATTCTCCATATTCACCAGCACCTGTTTGATCGAATAGTTTTCCAGGTAGGTCGGGATCATTTTGATGCCGATCAGGATGAAAAACACCACGATGCCAAGCACGACCAGCCACGACATCATTGTCATGCCGTTCTGTTTGGTTGCCATAAGTTTCGGTTTCATAAGGCTATTCCTGTAACAAGCGTAACCGATGTTGCGGCAGACTCAACGCCTGCCCTAAAAAATAGCGGCCGCATCAGTCACTTATGGAACCGATCCGACCCGGAGCCAGGAATCCTGATCGTTGCCAGTCCCAGCTCAGCCATACGAAGAAAGCCTTGCCGACAAGATTCTCCTCCGGCACGAAGCCCCAACAGCGGCCGTCGTTGCTGTCGTCGCGGTTGTCGCCGACCATCAGATAGTGGCCTTCGGGCACCTCGACCTCGCGGTAACCCAGGAAACCGCATGACGGACTGAAATCCGATGCCAGGGGGTTGACCAGAACCGCGTGCTGAACATCGCCCAGCGTCTCCCTGCCCTCGACCGACCCCAATGCGCGCATACCCGAGCCCTCGGGCTGGTACTGTCCGACTGCTTCGATCGGCGCCGGCACGCCATTGATGAACAGCGTCTTGTTCTGGTACCGGATGCGGTCCCCGGGTAGACCGACGACACGCTTGATGTAGTCGAGGCGCGGATTGACCGGCCAGCGAAACACGACGATGTCACCGCGCGCTGGCTCGCCCACTTCGATCAGCTTGGACTTGGTCACCGGCATGCGGATGCCATAGGTGAACTTGTTGACCAGGATGAAGTCGCCCACCAGCAGTGTCGGCATCATCGACCCGGAGGGGATCCGGAACGGTTCAACCAAAAAGGCCCGCAGCAACAAAACGATCAAAAAAATCGGGAAGAATGAGCGCGCGTATTCGACCGAGGTCGGCAGGGTGGTATCTGACTTGCCCTTGACCAGGCGATACACCAGCCACACCACGCCGGATACGATGGAGGCCAGCGCCAGTGCCGGCTCGATGCCGAATGTCATCACCACCCATACGAGCAGGGCGAAAAAACCAAGGATCAAGGTCGTTTGCATAATACTTCCCAAACTCAATAGCGATCACAGCCGCACGGCCCGGGCGGCCGCCGGTCAGTTGTCTTTTCCAACCTGCAGGACGGCCAGGAAGGCCTCCTGAGGGATCTCGACGCGGCCGACCTGCTTCATGCGCTTCTTGCCGGCTTTCTGTTTCTCCAACAGCTTGCGCTTGCGCGTCACGTCGCCACCGTAGCACTTCGCGGTGACGTTCTTGCGCAGGGCCTTGACCGTGGAGCGGGCGATCACCTTGCTGCCGATCGCCGCCTGAATCGCGACCTCGAACATCTGCCTCGGGATGATCTCTTTCATCCGCTCGGTCAGTTCGCGGCCACGTGTCTCGGCGTTGTCGCGATGCACGATCAGCGACAGTGCGTCGACCTTTTCGGCATTGATCAGGATATCCAGCTTGACCAGCGACGCCGTCTGAAAGCGTTTGAACTCGTACTCGAACGAGGCATAACCGCGGCTGACGGATTTGAGCCGGTCGAAGAAGTCGAGCACCACCTCGTTCATCGGCAGTTCGTACACCAGCTGGATCTGTCCACCGAGATACTGCAGGTTCTTCTGATAGCCGCGTTTCTCGATGCACAGGGTGATCACCGCGCCCAGGTGCTCCTGCGGGACCAGGATGTGGGCCTCGATGATCGGTTCCCGGATCTCGCTGATCCTGCCCAGGTCCGGCAGCGCGGCCGGGTTGTCGATCATCAGTTCGGTGCCATCGCTCAGCAGCACCTCGTAGACCACGGTCGGTGCAGTGGTGATGAGATCGAGATCGTATTCGCGCTCCAGGCGCTCCTGCACGATCTCCATGTGCAGCATGCCGAGAAAGCCGCAGCGAAAGCCAAAGCCCAGCGCCTGCGAGGTCTCCGGCTCGTAATGCAGCGCGGAGTCGTTGAGCTTCAACTTCTGCAGCGCGTCACGGAAGCTATCGTAGTCATCCGAACTGATCGGGTAGAGTCCGGCAAACACCCGCGGGCGCACCTGGCGGAAGCCCGGCAACGCCTTGTCCGCCTTGCGGTTCTCCAGGGTCAGCGTATCGCCCACCGGGGCGCCGTCGACCTCTTTGATGCCGGCGATGACGAACCCGACCTCGCCAGTACCCAACAGGTTCTTGTCGAAGCGTTTGGGCGTGAAGACCCCGACCTTCTCGACCTGGTACACACGGCCGGTGGACATCACGCGCATCTTGTCTTTCGGCCGGATCTCTCCATTGACCACGCGGATCAGCGAGATCACACCGACGTAGGAATCGAACCAGGAATCGACGATCAGTGCCTGCAACGGCGCATCGGAAGTGCCCTTGGGCGCCGGGATGTGGGTGATCAACGCCTCCAGCAGGTCGGGGATTCCGAGGCCTGTCTTGGCGCTGACATGCAGCGCGTCGGTTGCCTCGATGCCGATGATCTCCTCGATCTGGGTCACCACCCGTTCGGGGTCCGCGGACGGCAGGTCGATCTTGTTAAGCACCGGCAGGACCTCCAGGCCCTGCTCGATCGCGGTGTAGCAGTTGGCGACGCTCTGTGCCTCGACGCCCTGGGCCGCATCCACCACCAATAGCGCTCCCTCACAGGCCGCCAGCGACCGCGACACCTCGTACGAAAAATCGACGTGCCCCGGCGTATCGATGAAATTGAGCTGGTAGGTCTCGCCGTTCTGCGCCTTGTAGTGAAGCGTCACCGATTGCGCCTTGATCGTGATGCCACGCTCACGTTCGAGATCCATCGAGTCGAGGACCTGGTTTGCCATCTCGCGCTCGGTCAGCCCGCCGCAGACCTGGATAAAGCGGTCGGCGATGGTCGATTTTCCGTGGTCGATATGCGCGATGATCGAGAAGTTTCTGATATGGCTGAGATCGGTCATGGGGTCTGGTGTCGGTCAACGCAAGCGGATGAAAAAACGGAACTTTCCACTGGAAAGTTCCGTTTTGGTCGCAAACCACCGCAAAGTGGGCGGATTATACCGGATTCGCCATTTCTCCGAAATACTGGGCTATCCGCCCCAGGTCCGGTTGCAGGGCGCACACGGTTTCCGGGCCTTGCAGCAGCACCGGCACCTTGTCGCCGTAGGCTTCGCGCCATTCCGGCCGCTCATCCACATCCCGCCACTCCATGTGCTGGGCGTACTGCGGCCAGCCACGAAACAGCACGGCTGCCAGCTCCTCGCAGAGGTGGCAGCCGTTGCGGTAGTAGAAAACCGGCCTGTCGGTCAATGCTCAGTCTTTGAGGCGCAGGGCGAGAAACAGCGGACTGTCGCCACGATGGATCAACACCGCCACAGTGCGTTTATCTCCCGCCTGATCGATCAGTTCGCGCAGATGCTTGGCGTTCTTCACATCCACCCCGTCGAACATCAGCACGATATCACCGCGATTGATCCCGGCTTCCTGCGCTGCGCCTGGCGATACCTTGCTCACCAGCGCACCACCCGTCTCGTCCAGGCCTAGTTCCTTGCGCACCTGGGGTTCGATATCGATCACCGACAGGCCCAGTTGCGCGATGTCATCGGGCTGTGCGATCGCTGGCAGTGCCGAGGCCTCTTCCTCGTCATCGGGAAGCCTGCCGACAGTGATCGCCACTTCTTTCTCCTTGCCACCGCGCAGCAACAGCAGGGTCGCCTTTTCCTCGACCCGCGCCGTGCCGACCATCGGTGGCAGCTGGCTGGAATTCAGCAGCGGTTTGCCATTGAATTCGAGAATCACGTCACCTACCTTCAGACCCGCCTGGTCCGCCGGCGAATCGGGCATCACGCGCGATACCAGCGCGCCGTGCGGCTGTGCCATGCCGAACGACTCGGCCAGATTACGGTCGACATCCTGGATGAGCACACCGAGATATCCACGCGCCACGCGGCCGCTGTCACGCAGTTGGTCGGCGACATTGACGGCAAGCTCGATCGGTATCGCAAACGACAGCCCCATGAACCCGCCGGTCCGGCTGTAGATCTGCGAATTGATCCCGACGACTTCACCATCCAGGTTGATCAGCGGGCCGCCGGAGTTGCCAGGGTTGATGGCGACATCGGTCTGAATGAACGGCACATAGTTTTCGCTCGGCAGACTGCGCCCCTTGGCGCTGACGATGCCTGCCGTGACCGTGTGATCGAAGCCGAACGGTGAGCCGATCGCGAGCACCCATTCGCCGACCTTGAGATCGCTGCTCTTGCCAAGCTTGACCGTTGGCAGGTCTTTCGCCTCAATCTTGATCAGGGCGATATCACTGCCCTTGTCCGATCCGATGACCTTGGCATCGTAGGTGCGACGGTCACTGAAATGCACCTGTATCGCATCCGCATCGCCGACCACATGGTAGTTGGTCAGGATGTACCCATCGGGCGAGATGACGAAGCCTGAACCGAGCGACTGGCTTTCACGGTCCGCAAATTCATCCATTCCTTCGCCAAAGAAATGCTTGAACAGGTCACTAAAGGGGCTTCCCTCAGGGACGTCGGGCATTGAAAAGCCCTTTGGCAGCGCCCGCTGCACCTTCGATTTCTGCTGTGTACTGATGTTGACCACGGCCGGGCTGTTGCGCTCGGCCAACTGGGTGAACTCGGGCAGATCGCGCGCCTGTACGGCGCTGGCCAGTCCTGCCACCAGCACACAGCCAAGCAACAGGGTTGTGAAACGCTTCATCACTTTCTTGTTCATTCCTGCTTCCTGATTCCGCGCGCGACATGCGCGACGTGAAAACCGACGTTACCGGGCGTCGAACTGCGGCTGATCCGCAACAATTTCACTCCGGCGTCACCGCGTTCGAAACTGCCCGCACTGATACGCCGCACAGCAACCAAAGCAGCGCTCAAGCCCAGTAGACCCGACAATATGGCGCCAAGTTCCGTGGGCCATGCGAGCAATGAAAAAACGTATTCACCGGCGACAGCACCGACCAGCAGTCCAAGCAGCGGCAATGCGTACAACAGCAGCGAACTGCGCTGCAGAAACGCCTCGTCGAGACCGATGATCACCGTATCCCCGGCGGCTGCGTGGATATCGTTGTTCAAGCGGAATACCAGTTGGCGTTGCGGAAACCAGGTTGCCAGCAGTGATGTCCCGCAACCGTTCTTTGCCGCACAGTGGCCGCAGGCTGATTGTCTTTGTGTCACGACCTCGGCCATGCGGTCGTGCAGTCGCAGCACCTGTGCAGTCTCTTCGATCAACGCGAGGCGGCCTGGATGTTTCGCGCAAACCAGTTCAGCGTTTTGGACGGCACTTCTCCAACCACGATCACCTCGTGGTCGGCGATCAGCCGACTCACTGCGCCGGCGGCCCCAAGTCGGGATGGCGGAAGCGATGCGGCGCCGTCTTCAGCGGCCGGCTGCACATAGACCGAGACGGTGGCCAGTCCGTCGGAGAAGATGAAATGTTCCAGTTCACCGGCGTTTCTGCCAAGCATGCGCCGCCGGTGCACGTTCAGCTGAAAGCCGGGTGGGAGATCCGTAAACACCCACGCGGGCGGCGTCAGGCGTTCTGGCGGCACGTCGTCGGATGGTATTGCCTTGGCCATCTGCATCGCCGAGATGTCACGCTCGATCGGAGTGATCTGCTGATCGACCCGCAATTCCACAAACATCATCTGCGATGCGGTCTTCTGCGTTTCGTCGAACATCACTGAACGCAGTGGCAGATAGCTCGCCTGATCCAGGAACAGGCGGTAACCGAAACGCATGTCGTCGCGCGGTTCGATCAAGAGCTGGTGGGCATCCCGTCCCGCGACCCTGCCCGGGGGCAGCAATTGTATCCGGTAGAAGCGGTCGAGTTGCTCGCCGCTGACACCGCTCAGTGGCGAAAACGATCGCCCGTTTGCACTGCGCCCGACATTCAAAGTGCGCGCACGTCCGGAAACAAGGCAGGCGACCGCCTCGTCGCTGCGAACGATCTCGCGCGGCTTGCCGGTCAGCGAGACCACGCGCTCTTTTTCCGCACCACCGTCGACCCGGTGCACGATGTATATCGCATCCATGCGATCGCCTACCTGGACCACGAATCGACCCTCGTAGTCCAATTGTCTTACCGCCTCGTTCATGCGGTCGAGCAGTTGATGCGGGCTGGATTCCTCGGGATGTGCATTGGCTGCCAGCAGGAGCCCGCAAGCGAGGCAGACCAGGTGGCTAACGCGCGTCATAACTCACGAATCCGATATGTTGAACCGGACCGTTGACCCCGGTTCTGCCACCGAACTCGCGATGTTCCATCATCAGTCGGTCGAACCGGTCAGACACCTTTTGATCGCCGACCTGCCAGCGCAGCGGAGACTCGGCGACCTCGACGGGCGCAGCGTCACGCTGCTGACCACCTGCCGCCACGAGCGTCGCCGGAGGAGTACCGCGATGCGGTATGTCCGCCGCCAGTTGTATAGGCTGGCCTGGTTGTTCGGAAGGCGTCATCAGCTGCGGCGCAACCACGATCGCCGCAGCTGCAACCGATGCCGCAATTGCCAGGCCCGCGGCAGGCCGGATCCACCGCCCGGGCTGCGGTCGTGTCCGCGGCCGCGGCGCCAGCACGAGCGGTTCTTCGCGAAGGGCTTCACTTACCTTTGCCGCCACGGTGCCGGCCAGCACCGCGGATTCACCTCGCATCACATCGCCGATCAGGCTGTAGCGTGCAAATCGTTCCAGTCCATCCTGGCCGGAATCCAGCAAACCGGATATCGCCCGCTGCGATGCCTCGTGGTCCAGTTCGTCGTCGAGCAGTGCCGAGATCAGCTCATCGTGCTTGTTGTTCATCAGCCAGATTCTCTCTTGCTATGGCGCCAGCAAAGGCTTCAATTTGACGTCTATCGCCTCGCGCGCCCTGAAAATCCGCGAGCGTACGGTGCCTATCGGGCAATCCATTGCCTGCGCGATTTCCTCGTAACTCAGGCCCTCGAGTTCCCGCAGCGTGATCGCGGTGCGCAGGTCGTCTGGCAATTCGTCCAGTGCCTGCTGAATCGTCGCCGCGATCTCGCGTTGCATCGCGAGATTTTCCGGCGTATCCGTCTCCTTGAGGGCCGCCCCCATGTCCATCTGTTCGGCGGTCTCCGCCTCAATGTCGTCGCCCGGAGGCCGGCGGGCCTGGGCAGCGAGATGGTTCTTCGCCGTATTGATCGCCACCCGGTAAAGCCAGGTATAGAACGCACTGTCGCCACGGAACTTCGGCAATGCCCTGTAGGCCTTGATAAAGGCCTCCTGGGTCACGTCCAGCACCTCCGAGGAATCGCGGATATAGCGTGAGATCAGGTTCGCCACCTTGTGCTGATACTTGAGCACCAGCACGTCAAAGGCCTTCCTGTCGCCACGCTGTACGCGCTCGACCAACACCTGGTCCGCTTCCTTTTCCGTTGTCACGACGGCGCCGCTCCGCGCAATCGCCGTGTGCAATCGGCCACCTCGTGCCTATTGACCTCAGTGCGCCGGTAAAGTTCTGTCTGATGGGCAAACGGGGCCAATTGCGGTATGCACTCTGTTGTTTTTGCCTGCAGTCGGTAATTTCGTGACCCGGGCGTGACGCAGCCGACCCGTACCGACTAATCTTGGCCATGGTCAGGCGACTTATCGCCTGGATCCTGACCCTCGCCGATTATGGCGGCTCATCCCGGGACCATCAACGTCATGACACAGACCGATCACCTGAACTTCGACGTGCTGATCGTTGGCAGCGGCGCCGCCGGTCTGAGTCTCGCACTGCGCCTGCCGTCGAACGTGCGGATTGGGCTGGTATCCAAACGCGAACTCGAAGAAGGCAACACCCTGTACGCCCAGGGCGGCATTTCCGCGGTCCTCGACGCCCGCGACTCGGTCGATTCGCATGTGCAGGATACCCTGGATGCGGGTGCCGGGCTGTGTGACGAGTCTGTGGTCAGGCTGGTTGTCGAGCAGGGGCCGGAGAATATCCGCTGGCTGTTCGAGGAAGGCGTCGAGTTCACCCGCACTCCGGTCACCGGCAATTCGGGCTATCACCTGACGCGCGAAGGCGGCCACAGCCATCGCCGCGTGGTGCATGCCGCCGATGCCACTGGACACGCGGTGGAGACAACGCTGGTGCGCCAGCTGGACACCCACCCGAACGTCAGCGTTTTCGAGCACTGCATTGCCGTCGACCTGGTAACCGCAGACCATCAGCAGGGACGGCGGGTGCAGCGGCGATGCCACGGCGCCTATCTGCTGGACATAAGATCGGACCGGGTGGTTGCGGCATCTGCCCGTTGCGTGGTGCTGGCCACCGGCGGCGCCAGCAAGGTCTATCTCTACACCAGCAATCCGGATGTCGCGACCGGCGACGGTATCGCGATGGCCTGGCGCGCCGGTTGCCGCGTCGGCAATATGGAGTTCATCCAGTTCCACCCGACGTGCCTGTTTCACCCCGCCGCCAAGTCTTTTCTGATCAGCGAAGCGGTTCGTGGCGAGGGCGGTCGCCTGCTGCTGCCCGACGGCAGCCGGTTCATGCAGCGTTTCGACGAACGCGCGGAACTGGCGCCACGTGACATCGTCGCCAGGGCAATCGACCACGAGATGAAGCGCCTCGGTGTCGACTGTGTCTACCTGGACATCAGCCACAAGCCGGCAATCGAGATCGAAAATCTCTTTCCCACCATCCACCAGCGATGCCTCGAACTGGGCTTCGACATGCGCAAGCAACCCCTGCCGGTGGTGCCGGCCGCGCACTACACCTGTGGCGGGGTGCGCACCGACCACCACGCGCGCACCGACGTCAACGGTTTGTATGCGATCGGCGAGGCGGCCTATACCGGGCTGCATGGCGCGAACCGCATGGCCAGCAATTCGCTGCTTGAATGCCTGGTGTTCAGCGAGATGGCGCGGGCCGACATCCTCGATCAACTCGGGCGCGACGATGTACCGACATTCGATATCGCCCCCTGGGACGAGAGCCGTGTGTCCGATTCTGACGAAGAGGTCGTGGTGTCGCACAACTGGGAGGAGCTGCGCCGCTTCATGTGGGACTACGTCGGTATCGTGCGCAGCAACAAGCGTCTTGAGCGGGCACGCCGCCGCGTCAACCTGCTGCGTCATGAGATCAGCGAGTATTACGGCAACTTCCGGGTGTCCAACGACCTGCTGGAGCTGCGCAACCTGGTCGACGTCGCCGATCTGATCATCCAGTCAGCCCAGCGCCGACGTGAGAGCCGCGGACTGCACTACAACATCGATTTTCCTGACCGGGACGAAAACCAGGCCGCACCGACCATCCTGATTCCCGACAACTATGTGCCGCGTCGAACCGGAGACTGAGCACTTTTGCGGTTCATTTTGTCGGCATCGCGTCGGATTCCAGCCGGAATCCGATCAGCGCACGCCGCAACTGTCGATGCAGTGATTCCGGCAGGCATGTGCCAGGGACGAAGAGCTCGCAATGCTGGCCGGGGCCGCCGACCAGTCGTGCGCTGACCAGCCAGGGCCGGATGGCCCCCGGCCTTACGCCGGCGACAGCCCAGGTTTGCGCATTGGCCAGCCGACATCGCAAACCGCCATCTTGGTCGATCTGCAGACTGACCGGGCGCCGGTGGAGATATCGCCGCCACAGCGCCAGCCCGCTCGATGCCACGCATGCAGCGCAGACCAGACGCCAACTCCAGGCGACGGGACAGGCCAGTACCAACCCGGTGGCGGTCATTACCAGCGCATGCGCATAAAAGCGCATATGTCGTGTCAGTGGTAGTTCGATCGTAGACATGCGATTTCCTTATCGCAGGTGCCAGAATCAACCCGCAGCGGCGCTGAACAGCCGAAAGAAGTTTGCGCGTGACTGCTGAGCGATGGCTTCTGCGCTGACACCGCGAACGGCCGCGACCGTCTCGGCCACCTTGCCGACATATCGCGGTTCATTGGGTTTGCCACGAAACGGCACCGGCGCAAGATAAGGCGAATCGGTCTCTATCAGGATGCGCTCATCGGGCACCTGTGCAGCCACATCACGCAATGCGGCGGCATTCTTGAAGGTCACGATTCCCGAGAACGAGATATAGAAACCCAGATCCAGGGCTGCCTTCGCCATCTCCCAGGTTTCGGTAAAACAATGCATAACACCGCCGACGTCGCGGGCCGTCTCTTCGCGCATGATCGCGATCGTATCCTCGCGCGCATCGCGGGTATGAATAATCAGTGGTTTATCGGCTTGCCGGGCGGCGCGGATGTGGGTTCGAAACCGTTCACGTTGCCATTCCAGATCGCCCTTCCCGTGAAAATAGTCCAGGCCGGTTTCGCCAATCGCGACATTCTTGGGATGCCTGGCCAAGGCGACAAGTTCGTCGATGCCAGGCTCGCGGCGGTCGAAATCATTGGGGTGTACCCCGACCGACACGGACACCTCGGGATAATCCTCCACCAGTGCCAGCATCGCGGGATAGGACTCGAGATCGATCGACACACATAACATATGTGCCACGCCGGCATCGCGGCTTGCCTCGATAAGGCCGGCGAAATCACCGTGATAGGGGGTCAGGTCCACCCGGTCGAGGTGGCAATGCGAATCGACCAGCATGTAAAAGGCCCGCTACATCGTGTGGGTGGGTTTCTCCGACTGCAGTGCACCAGCGAGGTAACCCTCGATCTTGTTGCGCGCCATGCCGCCGTCCTGGTCGCTGAACTGTACACCGATCCCGGCCGCACGGTTACCCTCGGCACCAACCGGCGTGATCCAGATGATGCGTCCGGCCACTGGCAGGCGCTCGGCCTCGTCCATAAGGCTCAGCAGCATGAACACCTCGTCACCGATGTTGTACTTCTTGGTGGTCGGGATGAACAGGCCGCCATTTTTCACGAACTGCATATAGGCAGCATAGAGCGCGTTCTTGTCCTTGATCGTCAGCGAAAGGATCCCCTGGCGCGCACGCGGCATGGGTGGTGCGGACATCTCATTGACCTCCGGGGCGGGTTATCTGTAACCAGCGGTTTGCAATATATTCCAGCAGCATCTGTACGTTCAGGTTGTTTGTCGAATCCCGCTCCAGACGCAGTATTTCATCGTTGAAGCGGTATAACTGCCTCAAGTCTATTCCCTGGCCCAGGCATTGCAAATCGTCCCGCATCCGCAAATGGTAGATCGGATTGCCGGCGAGGCCGTTGGCCAGTTTTATCAGATCGCTAACACAGCGCTTCAGGCCGTCGAACACCAGGGTTAGCGGCCGCTTCCCCCATTCCTCAACTATCTGCAGTGGATTGATCGAACGTTGCCGCAGTGCGCCCAAGTCGTCGACCAGGCGTTGGCCCTCGGTGACCCAGCCCTCCTGCAGCGCCTGCAAGGCACGCAGGGGCACGCCGCCACTGATCGCCAACAGCTCATCCACATCCGCACCCGAGGTGCGCGGGCCGAGCCAGTTGCGCACAGTATCGCTATCGGGATTGGCAAACCGCACGACCTGACATCGGCTGCGGATGGTGGCGGGAAGCCTGTGCGGATGCGAGCTCACCAGGATGAGAACGGAGCGCGAGGCGGGCTCTTCGAGTGTTTTCAGCAGCGCGTTGGCGGCAGGCCTGTTCATCGCTTCGGCCGGTTCGATCCGGTAGATCCGGTATCCCCCTTCCTGGGCGCAAAGCACGCTTTTCGCGGTCAACTCGCGAATCGCGTCGATCTTGATCGGCTTGCCGGGTTCGTCAGGCGCGACCAGCCGCTGGTCCGGGTGATTGCCGGACCGCGCCTGCCGGCAGGCACCGCACTCACCGCATGCATCGCCATCATGGTCGGGCTTTGTGCACACCAGCGCATCGCTCAATCGCCCGGCAAAGGCCGATTTGCCGAGGCCTGGCGCGCCCACCAGCAAAATCGCGTGCGGCAGGCGCCCGGCGACGCGGGCCGCGGCCATACGCCGCCACTGATCAAGGTGCCAGGGATAGTGCTCAGTCGCGTTCATCGGGAATCCGCCTGGTCGAGGAACGCATCGATGGCGGCTGTCACCTGTTGCGAAACCTTATCAAGGGATTGCCCGGCATCGACGACGCGAAAACGCCCCGGCGAGGCTGCCGCAAGACCGAGATAGCCCCGGCGGACGCGCTCGAAAAAGGCCAGGGCCTGGCTCTCGAAGCGGTCCGGCGTCGATCGCCTGCCGGCGCGCTCGAGCCCGACCTCGACCGGGAGGTCCAGCAGCAGCGTCAGGTCCGGCCGGCGTTTACCCTGCACCCAGGTCTCGAGTGTCGCGATCCGCTGCAGATCGATACCCCTGCCGTACCCCTGATAGGCGTAGGTGGCATCGGTAAACCGGTCACACAGGACCCAGGAACCTCCCGCCAGCGCGGGTTCGATCTTTGCGTGCAGGTGTTCGGCACGTGCGGCGAACATCAAGAGCAGCTCGGTATCGTCGGCCATGCCGTCATGGCGATGCCCAAGCAGCAGCTGTCGCAGATCCTCGCCCATCGGGGTCCCACCCGGTTCCCGCGTCACCAATACCTGGTGACCACGTTCGCGGATACGCCTTTCGAGCAGATCCATGCAGCTGGTCTTGCCGGCACCTTCGATGCCTTCAACAGTGATAAAGCGTGGGATGGTCATTGTCTGAGCTGATACTTCCGGACCGCCGCATTGTGCTCCGACAAGGTGGTGGAAAACGCATGGAAGCCGTCACCCTTCGCCACGAAGTACAGGGTCTTGCCTGATTCCGGCGCGACCGCCGCCTGCAGGGCACCGCGTCCCGGCATGCATATCGGTGTCGGCGGCAGCCCGGAATGGACGTAGGTGTTGTACGGCGTGTCTTCCTGCAAATCCTTGCGCCGGAGGTTGCCGTCAAAGTTCTCACCCATACCGTAAATCACCGTCGGGTCGGTCTGCAGCTTCATTCCTTTTTGCAGCCGCCGGGCGAACACGCCGGCGATCTGCCCGCGCTCGCTGGCCTGCCCGGTCTCCTTTTCGACGATCGACGCCAGGATAAGTGCCTCGTAAGGCGATGCCAATGGCACATCGGCAGCCTTGTTGGCCCACGCCGTCGCCAGCTCGGCGTCCATTGTCCGTAATGCCCGCTGCAGGAACTCCAGGTCGGTCATGCCGCGCGTGAACTGGTAGGTGTCGGGAAAGAACCGCCCCTCCGGGTGTTCCCCGGGAAGCCCGAGACGGGCCATCAGTTGCTCGTTGTCGACATCCTGCAGCGTCTGGACCAGTACATCGTGACCAGCCAAGGCGGCCCTTACCTGCCCGATCGTCCATCCCTCGAGCAGCGTCAGGCTGTATGTAACGGACTTTCCGGACACCAGCAGCGCCAGCAGCGCATCTGCGTTCATCCCGTCGGTCAGGCGGTATTCCCCCGCGCGAAGCTGTGTGGCCTGCCCGGTGTAGCGGCCGTACCAACGCAGGTAGCGGGCATTGCTGATTATCCCCGCCTCCTGCAGATCAGACGCCACCAGGGCCAGCGTTGCCCCCTTGGGTACCGCGTAGATGATGCTGCCTTCGGCAACCCTCAGCGGAGCATTGCGGAACTCTTCGAATTCCATCCACAACCAGCCCGCCAGCAGGCTGCCAACGAGTAGCAGGGCGCCGATCAGCCTGCCTAGCACCGGTCCCCCCGGATGGCCGGCCTGTGACACCGGCGACGGGTCTCGGTCATCAGTGGATGTTCGACGACATCAAGATTGAAGACCTTGTCCTCGAAGCGACCCACCCGGACCACACCGATCAGCGAGTTCGAAAGATATACGGCATCGGCGGCATGGACAGCGTCGATGGCCACGTCGTCCTCTTCCAGAACCTGGCCGCTGTCCGACGCTATTTGCAGAGCCAGGCCGCGCACCACGCCGGCGATGCCGGCGCGCCGTACGCAAGGAGTCAACAAGCGGTCGCCCGCCTGCAGGAACAGGTTGCACATGGTGCCGCAGACCACGCGACCATCCTGGCCAAGCATCAGTCCTTCCTCGAATGCAGCGTCATCCCACTCTGCACGCGCCAGCACCTGATCGAGGCGATTCAGGTGTTTGATCCCGGCCAATGACGGATTCTCGCCAAGACGATGCCGGCATAGGCGGACTGACCAGAACGCGGGCCGAACTGGGTGATTCCATTGAGAAACGCGCAACATGCGACGTGGCTGCACGTCCGATGGGCGGCGGTAACCGCGTTCGGAACGACCTGCGGTCCAGAAGATTTTCAGCACCGCCCGTGCGCGTCCGGCAGCCAGTCGCAGGGACTCGTCATGCAGCAAATACTGATCGGGAATCGGCAACTGAAGGCGCCGGCAACCATCGGACAGTCGAGCCATGTGGGCATCCCACAGGCAAGGGACACCATCGACGATGGCGATGGTCTCGAAAAGGCCATCACCGAACTGAAACGCACGCTCATTAAGCCAGCTGTCGTCCGCCGCAATGCCGTCGATCAGGGCATCCTGGTGCATAGCGGCGGCGACCCACCCGGTCCGGGTCGACTTATCCGGTGAAGCGACGGAAGACCAGGGTGCCGTTTGTCCCGCCAAACCCGAAAGAGTTGGAGATGGCGATGTCGATCTTTGCCTCGCGTGCGCTGTGCGGCACATAGTCCAGGTCGCACTGCTCATCGGGATTGTCGAGGTTGATAGTTGGTGGCATGACCTGGTCGCGGATCGCCAACACGGTAAACAAGGCCTCCGCGCCGCCGGCGGCACCCAACATGTGGCCGGTCATCGATTTGGTTGAACTCACGGCCAGTTTGTAGGCGTGGTCGCCAAAGGCCGCTTTCACCGCCATGGTCTCTGCCACATCACCGGCCGGCGTCGACGTGCCATGTGCGTTGATGTAGTCCACCTGATCCATGTTCAGGCCGGCATCAGCCATGGCCAGACGCATGCAATCTGCAGCACCCTCGCCGTTGGGCGACGGCGATGTCATATGGTACGCATCGGAGTTCATCGCCGAACCGGCCAGTTCCGCATAGATTCGTGCGCCACGGGCCTTCGCGTGTTCCAGTTCCTCGAGCATCAGCACACCGGCACCATCACTCAGCACGAAGCCGTCACGGTCCCGGTCCCATGGCCGGCTGGCGGCCTGTGGGTCATCGTTACGTGTCGACAGGGCACGCGCCGCGGCAAAACCGCCAAGCCCAGTCGGCGATGTCGCCATCTCTGCACCGCCGGCAACCATCATATCGACGGTGCCGTACTGGATCATGCGCATGGCATCGCCGATATTGTGGGCGCCGGTGCTGCACGCCGATACGATCGAGATGTTCGGGCCCTTCAATCCGTACATGATGGACAGGTTGCCGGCTACCATGTTGATGATATTTGCCGGAACGAAGAACGGTGAAATCTTGCGCGGCCCGCCGCCCAGGTACGCGCCGTAACCATTCTCGATGCCCGTCACCCCACCGATTCCGGAACCGATCGCGACACCGATGCGTTTGGCGTTCTGTTCGGTGATCTCTATTCCGCTGTCTTTGAGCGCCTGGGCGCCGGCGGCAATCCCGTAATGGATAAATGCATCCATCTTGCGGGCTTCTTTTTTCGGGATGTATTGCTCCACGTCGAAACCGTAAATCGGCCCGCCGAAGCGCACACTGAAAGGCGCGATCTCGAAATGCGTGATCGGCTGAATACCACTTTTCCCGGCAACAATGTTTTCCCAGCCGCTGGCTACATCCAGTCCAACTGGCGCGATCAGGCCAAGACCTGTTACGACAACCCTTCTCTCTGACATCTGGGAAAACCCCTTTGCACAGGCTATATGTCAAACCAAACGGCCGTGGCCCCGCATCACGGAACCTACGGCCGGATATCGAACATCGAGAGCTAGATCAGCTGTGAGCGGTGACGTAGTCGATCGCCTGCTGCACAGTCGTGATCTTTTCAGCCTCTTCGTCAGGAATTTCGGTCTCGAATTCCTCTTCAAGGGCCATGACCAATTCGACCGTATCGAGCGAGTCGGCGCCGAGATCATCGACGAAAGATGCAGAAGGTACCACTTCTTCTTCTTTGACTCCCAGCTGCTCG
>Ga0116162_10000747_pt1 | contig 22553 bp, 24 predicted proteins | sample AD_UKC105_MetaG_FD_89875 | JGI IMG/M metagenome (GOLD analysis project Ga0116162, IMG submission 89875) | Active sludge microbial communities of municipal wastewater-treating anaerobic digesters from Hong Kong - AD_UKC105_MetaG | ecosystem: Engineered > Bioreactor > Anaerobic > Digestate...
AGGAGCGCTTGAAGCGGCGCATGGCGACTTCGAAGGGTTCGTTCTCTTTGACGCGTACGTGCGGCATTGCTTCCTCAAAACGGCAAACGGTTAAAATGGCCTTTTCGCGGCCACGGAAGTTTCGCCGAAGCCCACAAAGGCGCGGAATTCTAAGGCCTCACTGGCGCAAATGCAAAGGTTTCAACGACATGAGAGTGCTGGGAATCGAGACGTCCTGTGATGAAACCGGTGTCGCAGTGTATGACAGCACCGATGGCCTGATTGGCCACGCGGTGTACAGCCAGATCCCGTTGCATGCCGAATTCGGGGGTGTCGTGCCCGAGCTGGCCTCACGTGATCATGTACGCCGGCTGGCGCCGATGATCGCTGATCTGCTGCGCGATACCGGGTTGAATGCCGCGCAGATAGACGGCGTCGCGTACACGGCGGGACCGGGGCTGGCCGGCGCGCTGCTGGTCGGCGCCGCGTTTGCCCGCAGCCTGGCATGGGCCTGGGGCGTGCCGGCGGTGGGTATCCATCATATGGAAGGGCATCTGCTGGCCCCGATGCTCGAGACGCAGGTCCCCGGGTTCCCGTTCGTCGCGCTGCTGGTGTCGGGTGGTCATACCCAGTTGGTGCGGGTGGGCGCGGTCGGTGACTACGAAATGCTCGGCGAGTCGCTCGACGATGCCGCTGGCGAGGCGTTCGACAAGACCGCCAAGCTGCTCGGCCTGGGTTACCCGGGTGGTCCGGCGCTGTCCGCACTGGCGCAGCAAGGCGACCCTGATCGCTTTCGTTTCCCGCGGCCGATGACTGATCGTCCGGGCCTGGATTTCAGTTTCTCCGGGCTGAAAACTTTTGCACTGACCACGTTGCAGCAGGAGACAGCACGCGCGACGCGGGATCAGATCGGGCAGCTGCACGCCGATATCGCGCGGGCGTTCGAGGACGCGGTGGTAGACACCCTGGCGATCAAGTGCCGGCGCGCAGTCGAACAGACCGGCAGCAAGGCGCTGGTGATGGCTGGCGGGGTGAGTGCGAACCGCACGCTGCGAGCCCGCGTCGATCGACTGATGGCGGACCTCGGCGGCAGGGCCTACTACCCGCGCGCGGAGCTTTGCACCGACAACGGCGCGATGATCGCGTATGCCGGCTGGCAGCGTCTTCGGACAGGCCAGCACGAGGGGCTGGGTTTTGGCATCCGGCCACGCTGGCCGATGCAGGCGCTGGCGGCCGGTCGCTGAGGTATGTAGTGGCGAGACTGCCGGGGGCGCTCGGCTCCTGCGAGGCGGCGCAGCCTTAGCGTCCGGAGATGCTGCCTTCACTGCCCTGCAGCAGGTTCCTGATATTGCTGCGGTGGCGCCAGATCAGCACCAGCGTAATCAATACCTGCATCACGATCAGTTCGCGCGATGGCCACAGCAGCCAGATGTACAGGGGTGCCAGCAGCATTGAGATCAGTGCCGCGAGTGACGAGATATTGGCAACCTTGGCCATGAACAGCCATGTGGCGGCGACCGCTCCACCGATTGCCCAGCCCAGCCCAAACTGCACGCCCAGCGCCGTGGCCACGCCCTTGCCGCCCCTGAAACCGAAAAACACCGGGTAGAGATGGCCGAGGAAAGCGGCGGCGCCGACCAGCGCAAAGATCAGCTCGGGACGATCGAGCAGGTGACACAGGGCGACCGGGACAAAGCCCTTGAGGCTGTCGCCGAGCAACGTGATCGCGGCGGCCTTCTTTCCACCGATACGCAGCACATTGGTTGCCCCGGGGTTGTTCGATCCCTGGGTGCGCGGGTCGGGCAGGCCCATCAGGCGGCATACGACGATGGCGCTGGAAATGGACCCCAACAGGTAAGCGGCAATGATCAGCGACAGGTCAAGCATGGCCTTCACGGCTCCGATGGTCAGGCGGCATTAAGCGATAGCGGCACGCCCCGGTCAAGGACCTGAACTGCTAACATCGGCGCCTGACTTGGCGTGGGCTGGATTGAAATGGACATCGTGTTTCTGCGCAATCTGCGCATCGATACCGTGATCGGGATCTACGGCTGGGAAAGGCGCACCCGGCAGACGCTGATCTTCGATCTGGAGATGAGCGCCGACATCGCAGGCGCCGCCGCCTCCGATGACATCAAAGACACCCTGAACTACAAATCGGTGGCGAAACGCCTGATCCAGTTCGTCGGCGAGAGCGAGTTTCAACTGGTCGAGACGCTGGCCGAGCGCTGCGCACAGATAATCCGCGAGGAGTATGGCGTGCGCTGGGTGCGGCTCACCCTGAACAAGAAAGGCGCAGTGCGGGGGGCGACCGACGTCGGTGTGATCATCGAGCGCGGGGAGCCTTATTGATGCCGCGTGTATGGGTCAGCGTCGGCAGCAATATCGACCGTGAACGACACATCCGCGCCGCGCTGCGCGAATTGCGGCAGGCATTTGGCGAGCTGACTGTTTCACCGGTGTACGAGACCGCGGCCGTGGGGTTTGACGGTGACGCCTTTCTCAACCTGGTGGTCGGTTTCGTCAGCGAGTTGCCGCCGGCGCAGCTGCACCGGCTGATGCGGGCAATTGAGGATCGCCACGGACGGCGGCGCGACGGCCAAAAATTCTCGGCGCGGACTCTCGATCTCGACGTCCTTACCTATGGCGACACGGTGGGCGATGACGGCGGCAAGGCGCTGCCGCGCGACGAGATCCTGCGCTATGCCTTCGTCCTGGCGCCTCTGGCCGATGTCGCCGGTGATGAGCGGCACCCGGTGTCGGGCGAGCAATATCGTGATCTGTGGAAACAGTTTGCCCAGACCAACAAGGCGCATCTGCAGCGCCTCGACGACACGGCCTGGTTGCAGGACTGGGACAGCGACAGCGATTGAGTCCGCGGACGAGGTTGTTCCCGGGATCTGTGCCCAACGCTGCTGCGGGGCCACGTCATCGTCTTCCTCGCGTTTTCTACCGGCTACTTCCTGCTCGGCATGGCCGGCGTCCGGTTTTGCGTGCGCGATGGTCTACTGGTTTGGGGTTGCCGCTATTTTGGCCGATATCGCCTGAAGATGCGTTGAACGATGCTGTCGTCGCCAAACGTTCCGGTCGTAAACATGTCCTGGTCTGTGCGATTGCGGATACGGCACCCTGACGACCTGACGCCAGTCACTGCTGCACGCTGCGTCCACCGTCGACTGCCAGGATCTGGCCTGTGATGTAGTCTGGCCCGGTGACCATGAACATCACCGCCTGTGCAATCTGTTCTGCACCCGCAGGTCGGCCAAGCGGTATGCGTTTGAGTATCTCCTGTTTGGCGGCATCTTCCATATAGCCGTCTGGCCACAACGCCGCCCCGGGGGCTACGCCGTTGACCCGTACCTCGGGCGCCAGATCACGTGCCAGCGCCTTGACCATCATCGCGTTGGCTGCCTTCGCCATGCAGTAGATCGGGTGATTGGCATTGGGCCGCTCGGCGTGGATGTCGACCATGTTCACGATACAACCGCGGCGTCGGCGTAGCTCTGTGGCAGCTGCCTGTGCGAGGAAAAACGGCGCACGCGCATTGCTGCCGAACAGGTCATCCCACTGTGCAGTCGTCGCTTCAGCAATCGGGGTGGGGTAGTAGCTCGACGCATTATTGATCAGGATGTCGAGTCCACCGTCCAGCTCGACTGCTGCCGCGATCAGGCGTGGCCAACAATCCGGGTCGTTGAGGTCACCCTGTACCAAAGCTGCCGAATGCGGGCGTGTCCCGAGCAACTCATCGCGCAGCGCCTCAGCCTTGGCGGCTGAGCGACGATAGTGGATGACCACCGCAGCGCCGGCAGCGTGAAGATGGCGCACTGTGGTCGCGCCAAGGCGTGCCGCCCCGCCCGTGATCAGCGCGGTTTTTCCCTTCAGGCTGAAAGATGGCTCCAAGTGAATCTCCCCGATTGCTAGACTGACGTCGACTGCAGGCCTGGTTGACACTATATCAACCCGGGCCTGTTTGCCGTTCAACCTTGCGCAGGGAACTCGTACTTGGATCTGCCGACATTGACGGACGCTGAAGCGTCGCTGCTGTATGACATGCGGGCCCTGCTGACGCGGGCAATCGCAGACGCGGACGGTGCGTTGCCATTCGACAGCTACATGGAAAAGGCCCTGTATGCGCCGGGACTCGGTTACTACGCAAACAGCCGGCGCAAGTTTGGCGAGGCCGGTGACTTCGTCACTGCACCTGAGGTCTCGTCGCTGTTCAGCCAATGCCTCGCGCGGCAGGTCGCCGAATGCCTGCACAACCTGGATGACGGCTCGGTGCTGGAGTTTGGCGCTGGCTCGGGCCGTATGGCGGCAGACCTGCTGGCTGAGCTTGATGCGCTCAATGCGTTGCCGCAGCGATACCTGATTCTCGAACTCAGCCCGAGTCTGCAGCAGACCCAGCTGGCAACCCTGCGTGACCGGGTGCCGCATCTGCTGGCGCGGGTCGAATGGCTGCAGCGGATGCCCGGGTCGGGTTTGCAGGCCGTGGTACTGGGCAACGAGTTGCTCGATGCGATGCCGGTGCAGCGCTTTCGCCGGCATGCGGGTGCCTGGCAGGAGTTGTCGGTGGGTGTCGAGGACGATGTCCTGTGTGATCGCTGGACTGGCCTGCGCAGCCCGGGTCTGGCCGAGGCCCTCGCGCAGATCTGGCCTGATCCCGATGGCGTGCAGGAGGGCTATTCCTCGGAGGTCAACCTGCGCCTTGCCCCGTGGCTGCAGGCACTCGCGGCGAGCATGTCGCGTGGCTATGTCATCCTGGCCGACTATGGTTATACGCAGCGTGAGTACTATCATCCCGAACGTTGTCAGGGCACGCTGATCTGCCACTTTCGTCATCGCGTGCATGCAGATCCCTACCTGCTGCCGGGGCTGCAGGACATCACCGCCAGCGTTGACTTCAGCGCGGTCGCACGAGCCGGGGTAAAGACGGGTTTTGCCCTGGCGGGACTGACCACGCAGGCGCATTTTCTGCTCGACAGTGGATTGGAACAGCATTTGAGCGCGTCTGATCCCATGCAGGTCCGGCAGCATATGCAGCTGATGCAGGGGGCCAAGAAGCTCACGCTGCCGAGTGAGATGGGTGAGCGTTTCAAGGTGATCGCGCTGGCCCGCAACGCGCCTGCAGAGTTGCTGGGATTTCGTACGAGGGACCTGCGTGAACGGTTGTAGATCCTTCCTGCTGATCGCCGCCGCGTTGCTCAGTGCCTGCCAATCCGGGTCGACACGTAACCAGCCGGTGCATGGTCGCGAGTTCGATATCGCCGACCTCGGCAAGGGCGATGTCGACATGGTGACGGAGATCAACGTGCGCCAGAGTCTCGACTACCTGCGTGAGCTCGCGCGCAAGCTTTACGTGCGTAATCCCAATCAGCTGCAGCGGGGACGATATGGCACACGCGAGTCGGCAATGAATGCACTGTTTGGTCCGCGCAGGCTGGATCGGCATCCCGATCTGCAGGGCACGCGATCCTCGGCGGCGATCACGCTGGCCTTCGATGAGGCCTATACCGGTGACAGGGTGGCGGCATTTGTCGAAGGTATGCGGACCATGCTGCTCGATGCCTACGGCGGCAAGCGCAGCTTCTACCTCTACGACTATCTCGATCCACAGAAGCTGCATTACCTGGCGCGCAACTTCGAGATCGCCTTTTGGAAACTCGGCCATGCGCGTGACCACGATGGCCAGTTGTTCCTGCACAGCAATGCGCTCGATGGTGATGGTGACCTCAGTTTCGAACGCCTCGCCGGCAAGTTGATCGGGCTGCAGGACCACATGGCACAGGTTGTGGCCGATGCAACCAGCCGGCAGATCAAGAACGTCATACAGGGCGTCGCGTCTGTGGTCTTTTTCCCGATCTGAGGTGTTGCACGTGCGCCTCATGCTGGCCGTTGTAATGCTCGTGCAGGGCGGCTGCAGCTCGTTGTCGTACTACGCGCAGGCGGTGCGCGGCCAGCTCGGCGTGATGGCCGCTTCACGGCCGCTGCAACAGGTGACGGAAGACCCGTCAACCACTGAGCCGGTGCGCGAGCGGCTGCGTCAACTGCCGCTGATGATCGAATTTGCGGTCGACGATCTGGGTCTGAACGAAACCGGTAGCTATCGGCTGTATGCCGATCTTGGCCGCGACGCAATGGTGTGGAGCGTGGTGGCGACGCCGTTCGATTCGCTGCAGCCGCGACAATGGTGTTATCCGATTGTCGGTTGCGCGAGTTACCGGGGTTATTTCGATCGCGATACGGCACACGCCCATGCCGCATCGCTGCGCAGCGAAGGCTGGGACGTCGTCGTCGATCCGGTGCCGGCCTATTCGACCCTGGGATGGTTGAGTGACCCGTTGCCCAGTACGGTGATCGACTGGCGCATGGCGGAGATCGCAGGCCTGGTGTTTCACGAGCTGGCGCACGAGACCCTGTATGTCACCGATGACAGCGCGTTCAACGAGGCCTATGCGACGGTCATCGAGGCCGAGGGGGTGCGGCGCTGGCTGTTGCGGAATGGCACGCCGCAGCAGCGCAGCGAACAGCAATTGCACGAGGCGCGAAAACAGGGCTTCCTCGGGTTGCTGATGCATACCCGTCAGCGTCTGGCCGATCTCTATGCGCTGCAGCCGGTGCCGCAGGACCTGTCACGGCGCAAACAGGAGGTATTTGCCGCCCTGCGCGAGAGGTATGCGCAGTTGAAGCTGAGCTGGGATGGATATGCCGGGTACGATCGCTGGTTCGAACGACCATTGAACAACGCCCGGCTGGCGAGCGTCGGCACCTACCATGAACTGGCGCCGGCACTGCGCCTGCTGCTGCAGTCCGCAGGCGACATGCCGGCTTTTCATGACACCTGTCGTGAATTGGCGATGCTTGAGCAAGGGCCACGCCGCCTTCACCTGCAGCGGTTGCTGCAAGAAGTGGCGACGCGCTGAGATTCACGTCATCGCAGCGGCGCGTGAGACCTCAGCGCTGGCTCTGGCGTCGCAGCTGATTGCGGCGCAGGTTCTTGTCGGTGTGGGTGAGAAAGCGCGTGCCTGCGTTTTCCAGCGAGGTGGCGGTTACCCCAAGTGCGGCCAGGCCGTCTTCCCTGCATGTGCTCGGGGTGCGCAGCGACAGGTAGTTGTCGGGGGTGAATGGTTTGCCGGGGGCGTATTGCAGGATCGAGGCCTGCAGGCGTGATGCCCAGTCCGGCAGGCGGATGATCCGCTTGCGACGGCCACTGTGTTGGGCAACGAAGCGCACCAGTTGTTCCAGGGTGTAGGTCTTTGGTCCGCAAAGTTCGTAGTGCTTGCCGAAAGTCCTGCGATCTTCCAGCGCATTGGCGAATGCGGTCGCCACGTCGCCCACGTACACCGGTGAAAGGCGGGCATCCGGACACGCCAGCGGCAGCGGTCCGGGTATCCGCAGCAGTACAGCGAAGCGGTTGAGGAAGCTGTCATCCGGGCCGAAGATCACCGACGGGCGAAAGCTCGTCACTGCAATCCCGGGCTTGCCCAGGGTGTGCGCCCGGTTTTCGCCTTCGCCCTTGCTGCGCAGATAGAGGCTGCTGCCGCTGGCCTGGTCGGCATTGAGCGCACTCATGTGCAGCAGCCGCACGATTTTTGCTGCGTGGCACGCGGCGACCACGTTCTCCACAAGCTCGACGTGGACACGGCGGAAACTCTTTTCCCTGCCGCCGCTGTTGAGAATGCCTACGAGATGGATCGCGGCATCGCAACCGTGCAGCGCTGCAGTCAGCTGCGTGTGGTCGAACGGGTTCGCCTCGACGACCTCGGCGGCCGGGCGCAGGTCATAGTGGCGGTGCGCATGCCGGGTGATGACGCGGCACTCGTATCCCCGATTGCGCAGATGCCCGACAAGATGCCGGCCGACGAAGCCTGAGCCGCCGATCAGGGCGATGCGTTGGATCTTCATTGTTGTGATGACTGCTCCGGGTGTGATCTGTGCGTGTGCGACCTGGGGGACTTGGGTCGTGCGTTCCGATTTTGCCTATTTGGTCTGTGTGCCTCAAGGGTGCTCAGCGTCGGCGACGCAACAGCAGGTAATTGCCGTCACTGTCGCGCAGAATCATCCGGCCGTCGCTGACCTGGTAGCGGTAGCGTGACTTGCTCCCGCCCGTTGTCGGAGTCCACCACAAATACTGCTGATCGTAACCGACACGGAAGTCCTGAAACTGTTCGCGCGACAGGTACAGTCGGGCGATGTTGCCTTTGATTACCGCAAAGCCGCCCTTGTCCAGCTCCCAAATGCCGTCGAGATGCCCGGTCGTTGTCTGCCCAAAGGCATTGAGAACACCCCGGCTCCCCGGGTAGCCGCCTGCGCCGGGCCACGCCGACATCCCGGGGAACTGGCCCATGCCGGGCACACCGCCCATGCCAGGCACGCCACCCATCCCAGGCACGCCGCCCATGCCAGGCACGCCGCCCATGCCAGGTACACCGCCCATGCCAGGTACACCGCCCATGCCGTACAGGGACATCGGCGACACACCGGACATTGTGCCCAGGCCGGGATAGGCGCCGAAACCGGAGAGTCCGCTGAATCCGCTGCCGAACGCTGAGGTGTTACCTGGTAGATAGGGGACGCCGAGTGGCAGGCTGCTTCGATCGATAAGACCGAAGATCTCCATCATCCGCAGCATCGCTTCGACGAACGGGTTCTCGCTCCCATAGCCACCGTAAGCCGATGCAGGCGAGGGTGCCGCAAGGCACAGAAAACAGCAAAGACACAGTGAGAGCAGCTTTTTCACGGGGCGCAGATGTCAATCCCGGCAGCGCCCGCCGGGTTCGCAAGGTGCCGTCATTACAGGGTGTTTGCGGCCCAGTTTACGCGGAACCGATTCGGAGTAAACTAAGGCGGCCGAAGGATGCGCTGGAAACATAAAAATGACCATGATTGAACCGCGAAAAACAGACCGCAGAGAAGGCACACAGGAAATGGTGCGCAAGCTCCTGGATGAACGCCAGGAAGTGCTGATGATGTTCTGCCGCGTCGCCGGCCTCGAACCCTTCAAGGAGTTGGCGCCGAATCCAAACGTGCTGCAGGAGTTCTGTCAGGTGCTGGTCGACTATTCTGCCTTCGGCCATTTCGAGATCTATGAACGCATCGTGGCCGGACGCGAACGTCGTGGCCAGGTCGTCGAGGTTGCACGCGAGGTCTACCCGCGGATCGCCGAGGCCTCGGAGGTCGCGGTGGAATTCAACGACAAGTACGATTCTTCGGATCACCAGCTGGATCTGCACCAGCTGGATCGCGATCTGGGCAAGCTCGGCGAAGAGTTGGCGGTGCGCATCGAGATGGAAGACCGCATTATCGACGCCCTCACTGCGCGGTAGCCGATCATCAGGGTTGTGTGGTAGCCGACTCGGCAGCCACAGGCCTGATGCCGCCCCAGACCCGCCATGCCCCGCCTGTTCCCCCGGTTGAGGTCCCGCTGGCCCGCGCCCGAAGCGGTCCGTGAAGGGTTCCGCCGACCGAAGTTCACCCGCTTGCGCCTCGATCGTTTTCCGCGCGGTACTGACAACTCCCATATCGATGTTGCCCTGGGTCCTGCGCTGGGCAAGGCCGTGACGGCCTATGTCCATGCACTGGTGCGTGAATGCGCGCAGCGTCTGTGGAAGGAGTCCGGACCCTCATTCAGCGCCACCATAGCCCAGGGGTTCGGTCAGGTGGTGCAGGAACATCATCGTGCCGTGGTCAAAGAGGCGCGCAGTTCAAGCCAGCTGGAACGCGTACAGCTGTTTCAACTGGCCCTGCTCAAATTGCTGTTCAACACTATCGATGCGCAGATCGCCAGCCTGCGTCTGGAATTGGAGGATGCACGCAATCTGCCGATGCGACAGTTGACCGGACAGAGCCTGCAACTTCACCAGCAGGCAGTGATCCTCGGTCGTCAGGCCTCGTATGTGCGTTTCCGGGTTGCCCGTGAATCGATACGCGAGCTGATGCGACTCGAGCACGGTGGATTGAAGAACCTGCGCAAAGCCATTCTGGGGCGCTCCTGGCCGGTCCCTGAATTCATGCTTGCGGATCCGATCCTGCAATTGGACGGTGTCGGCACACCGCGCGACTTTTTCCGCGTCTACCCGTTCCTGCTGCATGACTTCGGCACACTGAGCGAGGCCAACCGTTGTGTCTTGCAGGTACTGGCGGACTGGTTGCCGACGGTGGTGGATCTGCATCACCAGCCGCCACCCGCCAGCGCAGTGTTACCGATCCCGCGTCAGGACCAGGGGCTGGCGCCTGGTTTCCTCGACACCGAGCGGCGTGTGCGCAGCCTCTGCGCCGAACAGGAACTCAATGACGGTGCAGCGACCTGGCTTGACCTGCCGGAAAATGCGGTTGCCCTGCTCGGTGGTGCAGAGTCCGAGTGGCCACGCCCCGGCAACTGGTATGACCCGCGAATCACCAGTCTGCAGCGCCACCTCAATGCGCAGCTCGCGTCGAAACTGGAGAGGGCGGGACTGATGCCCGCGGTGCTGGCCTCGCATGAACTGTCGGTCGTCTATCCGGCGCTGGGTCTGGTCGATGCCGAAACGCTGCTCTTTGGCTATCTCAGCGGCACCATCAGGCGCCGCGAGTTCGTACGCCGCCTCGCCATCACCGACGGTGTCAAGGATACCAATGCGTTGGTAAGGCGTATCGACGGGTTGCGCAAGGAGTATCGGCAGAACCCTGCTGCCGGAAAACGCCAGGTAATGGCGCGTTTTGCCGGTGATTTCCTGCGTCTGCGTCGCGATCTGAAACTGGCGTGGCGCGCGTACGTGGGCATGGACAGCCTGCGGCTGTTGACCGACGAGCGCGAGGCGGCGTTGTCGCGGGCCAACAACGTGCTGCAGTTGTTCTGTCGCGAAGACGTGGCGCTGGATGCACGGGGCGACGTCGTTGGCCACGTGATCGTCAAGGTGGGGCTGCGTGGCATGACGCAACTCGCGGCACAGATGCGGCAGCGTAATCTCAGTGCGGCGGCCCATTTCAGTCGCTATTTCTATGATCCCTGCAGTGCACTGATCGAACAGTTCGACGCTCATAAAGTGACGGTGGAGGGCGATGGCCTGGTGTTGCTTCTCCTCGAACATGGCGGCCAGGGAGCGGAACGACTGGCGGTTGCCCGCGCCTGTTGTCTGGCTGCCGCGATTCTTGGCCAGGCCGACGCGATGAACGCCGAGAACGAGCACCTTGGATTGCCGTTGATCGAACTGGGTGTCGGCATCACCTACGCTGCTGACGCGCCGACGTATCTCTACGATCAGTTCCGCAAGGTGACGGTCTCGCCCGCGATCGCGCGTGCGCGTGAGTTGTCATCCTGCGATGCGACGCTGCGCGAGTCCTGCACCCTGCCCGGCAGACGGGGGCTATGTGTGGCCACGCCGGTACAGGGACAGCAGGGTGAAGCGGGTGATGTTGCACCGCCGGTCCGTTACAACGTGAACGGGATCGAGCTCGATGCGCCGGCATTTTCGCAGCTGCACGTCGAGATATCCCTGCACAGGCTCAAGGTGCGGGACAAACAGGGCACCTCACCTGCTGTGCTGTTCGCCGGGACCTGTGCCGACGTCAACGGTGACAGCCATTGGTTGCTGGTCCGCGAACACGCCGTCAAATTGTGGATGGGGCGGCAGTTGCTGGACAGGGACGACGATGGCCACCGTTACTACGAGGTTGTCAGTGATCCGCGCCTGGTCAGGCGGGTGGGCGAGCGATTGGCCGAAGTCGAGCCGGGTCGGCACGAAACCGCGCCTGGCGTGCGGCAATTGCGTTAGGCCCGCGGTTTAACATGCAGTCCGAGGTCTGTGGTGATGTCTGATCAGAAATCGACGGTGACATTCAATCCCGATCAGCTGCGTGCTGAGGCGGCGGTGCGCAAGGCGGCCAAGGCCGGCAATCCTGAGGCGCAGTTTCGTCTCGGAGTGATGTACGGCAACGGCGACGGTGTCGGGCTGGACTATTTGCAGGCGCGTGAATGGTTCGAAAGGGCGGCCGCGCAGGGCCATGAAAACGCACTGATCACGCTGGCGTGGATGTATGCCAACGGGACCGGTATCGAGGTCGACGAGACGCGTGCGCGCGAACTCTACCTCGAGGCGGCCAAGCGCGGTTCGGCCAAGGCGCAGTATGTCGTCGGCACAATGCACCGGTTTGCCCAGTATGGTGCGAGCAGGGATATCCCTGCGGCTGTCCAGTGGTACCTGAAGGCCGCCGACCAGGGGATGCCGACGGCGCAGTTTGCGTTGGGCAAGATGTTGATGGAAGGCAAGGGTGTTGCACGTGACGACGCGGCGGCATTGCAGTGGCTGTCGCTGGCACACGTCAATGGCAGCAAACGTGCTGAAGACTATGTAAAGCACCTGATAAAGCGCATGGACCCGGCCGAGGTCCAGGCGGTCCGCGAACGCATGACGCGCGGGCAGGGATCAGCGGGCTGAGATCACCGGTGCATCACGCTGTGCGCCGCTCAGCAGGCTGATGCTCGGTGGCACCGGGTGCAGGCGTTCGTTCAGCCGCGTCGGTGTCTTGCCCATGCGTTTTTCATAGATCACCGTATAGGCGAGTACGCGCCGCAGGTAGCCCCGGGTTTCGTCGAACGGCACAAGCTCGATCCAGATGTCGGCCGGCATTGTCCGCTCCGGCAACCAGCGCGTAACCCGGTGTGGACCGGCGTTGTACGCCGCAGTGGCAAGCACCGCGCTGTCGCCCAGTTCGCCCTTCATCTGCTTAAGGTAGGCACTGCCGAGCGCGATATTGATGTCGGGTTCGAGCAACTCGCTGCGCCGCGGCGGTTTGCGGTTCAGCATTGTCTTGGCGACGCTGCGTGCAGTCGCCGGCATCAGCTGCATCAGACCCATAGCGCCGGCATGCGAGCGCGCATTGCTCATGAAGGCACTTTCCTGCCGCATCACCGCAAACACCCACGCGATATCGATGCCATGGCGTTTGGCGTTCTCCTCGACCAGGGTTGCGTGCTGCAGTGGAAAGCGAAGTACGAGGTCATCCCAGTAGCCGGTCTGCGCCAGCGTGAAGATCGCGCGATCGTGCCAGCCTTCCTGCTCGGCGAGTTTGGCCGCAGCCTGGAGTCGGGTGTTGTCCATGCCTGCCGTGGCGGCCCGCCATTCCGAGTGCGCCTGACCCCAGCGGTCGAGGGCGAACAGTTCCTTGACCCGCTTGACCGCGTCCAGGCCGGCGATTTCGTTGATCAGTGCAGCGGACACCGGTGTCTCGACATGTTCCAGGTGGTATTCGCTGCCGATGCGGTCGGCGGCGAGAAAACCGTAATAGGTGCGTTCGCGCGCTGTCTTCCGATACAGCGCATCTGCCGCCTGGGTATCGCCGGTTCCCTGCAGGGCGCGCGCCAGCCAGTAGGTCCAGCTTTCGTCCTGACGCTCATCCTGTGGCAATGCGGCGATCCAGCTCACGACCTGCGGCCAATCTTCCCGCAACATGGCCGCACGGATGCGTGCCTCGTGAACCAGAATGTCCTTCTCGCCCACCTCGACGCTGCGGATGAAATCGTAGGCAGTATCGCCGGGCGTGCGCACCAGGTTGCGCACGATGTAGTGTTCGGTACGTTGGACCTGATCGGCACTGAAGGGATATCTGCCTTTGACGTCGCGCCACAGTGCCAGGCCTTCAAGGCCGTCCCAGCGTGCGAGCTGGCGCACGGCATGCGACAGCATGGCCTCACGATAGGGGTGTGCTTCACTGAACCTTTCGTGTTCGCGGGCATGTGCCGGCGTGCGATAGAGACTCACCCAGCGCTTCAACCAGACCTGGTCGGAATTGGACAGGCTACGACCCAGGTACTCCGCAAGACGCCATTCACCGGACTCCATCGCCTTTTCGATGCGCTGCCAGGTCATGTCCGTGGTGCGATGGCCGGCCTTGGTCCAGGCGTCAAAGACCGGGTCACAGGCACTGGGCTGCGATTTGCCATGCAGCCAGATGTCGGGGACCTCGGCGTAGGCCTGTTGTGCCTTGCCGGTGGCAATCAATGCCTGCAACTGCTGGCAGCGTCGCGTGGTGTTGCGAGACGGCTGGTAGAACGCCAGGTAGTCGGTCCAGCGTTGCCGCGCAGCCAGATGGTCGAGCCAGTTTGCACGCAGCCAGGTCGACAGCGGCATCGACTCATGGTTTTTGATGAACTGCTCGACCTCAGCGTTGCTGGCGCTGCCGAGGCGTTTCAGCAGTGCGTCGTACTCCAGATAGGGGTATAGCGGATAATCACGGATTCCACGGCTCAGCTTGTTGAAGTCGCCCATCGCACCGCGATCGAGCGCCTTTTCAGCGGCGAGAAACGTTCTTCGCTGATCTTCGAGAGGGGTGGCGAGACTGCCGCCGGCGACCACGCAACACAATAACGACAAGGCATAGAGACGGCGCTTCAGCACCATTGCGTCTTCCCTTTGAAATACATCGTGTTCAGCCTAGGCGCAGCCAGGTGGCATAGCAATAGGGAGTTTCCCGTTGCGCGCCGACGCACCATTGGTAACCTGTAGCGGCCAAGGTTCGATAGGCTTTAAGCATCATGATTGACCTCGATGACATGGGTCGGATTGCGCAGCTGGTGCGGTCGACTGCCAGGCAGGAACTGATGTCGCGCTTTGAAACGGTCAGCGCCGATATCAAGGCGGACGGTTCACTGATCACGGCAGCGGATACGGCGATGCAACAGCGCCTGCAGGATGAGCTCGGCAGGCAATGGCCAGGCATCGCGTTGCTGGGCGAAGAGATGGGCACGACCGAGCAGGAGCTCCTGCTGTCTTCGCGGGGCGCGGGCCTGTGGTGTCTCGACCCGTTGGATGGTACGGCCAATTTTGCCGCGGGGATCCCGTTCTTTGCTGTCTCACTGGCCCTTATCGCCGATGGCGCCGTGACGGCGGGTATCGTCTACGATCCCGTGCGTGACGAATGCTTCAGTGCCTTGCGGGGCCGGGGTGCGTGGCTCGACGGGCAACCGCTGCGCGCTGCCGCCCGGCCGGAGCATCTCAGCGAGGCCATGGCCATGCTCGATCTCAAACGTCTCCCTGATTCGCTGATCACCGCTGTGGCCCGGCAGTCACCTTATCGCTCGCAACGCAGTTTCGGATCAGTCGCACTGGACTGGTGCTGGGTGGCGCGCGGTCGCTGCCAGGTGTATCTGCATGGCGGGCAACGGCTGTGGGATTACGCGGCAGGGCAGTTGGTGCTCAGCGAGAGCGGCGCTGTCGGCGGCCTTCTGGACGACTACCGAGGCGATTGGGTGACGACGCTGTCGCTTTCGCCCCGGATAGGCGTGGCGGCGACACACGACGGCCTGTTGAGCCAATGGCGCGCCTGGATCGCGGCGGCCGTGGGCGACTGAAGCCGGAATGGGGCTTAGTCCTGCAGGTCTTCCGCCACGACGTTGAGCCAGTGCTTCACCGGGATCCCGTCTGCCTCGCCAAGATGCATCAGGCATCCGATGTTGGCACTGACGATAAGGTCCGGGTGATCTGCCTTGAGTGCGTGCAGCTTGCGTTGGCGCAGTTGTTTCGAAATCGTCGGCTGCAGGATCGAATAGGTACCGGCAGACCCGCAACACAGGTGGCCTTCGCTGACGGCGCTCAGCTGATAGCCGAGTGTCTGCAGCAGTCTCTCGGTGGCGCCATTGAGCTTCAGGGCATGTTGCAGCGTACACGGGGTGTGGACGGCGACACGTGCCGCGCGCGGCCTGACCCGCAGCCTTTCTGTCGGTTCCTGAAGCACGATCTGCAGCGGGTCACGCAGTAGCGAGACCAGCTTTTTCGCCTTGCCTGCGTAGGCGCTGTCGTCCGCCAGTAGATGAGCGTAGTCCTGTACATGTGCACCACAGCCGCTGGCGGTGACGATCAGGGCTTCGGCCCCGTCCTCGATTTGCGGAAACCAGGCATCGATGTTGCGCCGGGCCATGTGGCGTGCGCGCTCGCCGTCACTCAGGTGTTGTGGCAGGGCGCCGCAGCAGCCGGCGCCCGGCGTGTGAGCCACTGAGATCCCCAGTCGCTCCAGGATGGTCTCCAGTGCGGCGTTGATCTCCGGCGCAAGGCCGGGCTGCACGCAGCCCTCCAGGAGCAGCACGCGGCGCTGGGCGGTGTTGTTGGCGGCGCGCCGACGGACTTTCCTGCCGATCGGAATCTGCTTGCGCAACGCCGGAGGCAGCAGCGGGCGCAGTCCCTGTCCGATGCGCAATAGCGGTGTGAACCGGGCCGGATATGCAAGGACCTCGATCAGGAGCCTGCGCAGTGCGCGTTGTGCAAGCGAGCGCGGTACCTGCCGTTCAACCTGCTCGCGTCCGATATCCAGCAGGCGGTGATAGTCGACGCCTGACGGGCAGGTGGTCTCGCAAGACCGGCAGCTCAGGCAGCGATCGAGGTGTTCGCGCACCGTGGGGCTGGCGGGCTCGCCCTCCAGGACCTGCTTGATCTGATAGATTCGGCCACGCGGGCCGTCGAGTTCGTCGCCAAGCAGCTGGTAGGTCGGACACGTGGCGGTGCAGAAGCCGCAGTGCACACAGGCGCGCAGTATCCGGTCGGCCTCTTGGCCGGCTGCGGTGTCCTTGATGAAGTCGGCCAGTGCTGTCTGCATGTGTCGGGCGCCGTGCGGTTGCTGTTGTTGGCAGTTTAACGTGCTTCGCGTCGGCTTTCGTCGCGCAGTTGCAACGGAATTTCCCGCCGATCTGCGGCGTTGGCGACGCATGGGGCGATGGTATAAGGCTGAGCCAATCCGGGAAATCGTGCGCCGCCGGCGCCACAACACAGGAGCGAGCGAGAAGATGAGCCGGGAAGACGGACTCGATATGGACTTGAGCAGCGGTATTGCCGCGTTCGAGTCGAAGCATTTCAGCACCGCCACGCGCTTTCTGGCGCCTTTGGCAGAGCAGGGCGATCCGGAGGCGCAGTACCGCATGGCGATCATGGCGCAAAACGGGCTCGGCATGGTCGAGAATCAGGCCCTCGCGCTGCGATACATGCAGGCTGCGGCCGAGGCCGGCCTGGGTCTCGCGCAGCATGGACTGGGGTTCATGTACATGCAGGGCGAATGCGTGGAACAGAACGGGCAGCAGGCGCTCGAGTGGTTCACCAGGGCCGCCGAGCAGGGCCTGCAGGGCGCGATGACGACCATCGGCATGATGTACCGCGACGGAACAGTGGTGGAGCGTGACGAGGAGAAGGCCAGGGCATGGTTGCGCAAGGCCGGGTTCGACGAATTCTGAACGGCCGCACGGCGCGCCACAGGGCGCGCCGCGGTGGTCAGTCCTCGGTAGCGGCAGAGACGCCGGTGGCTTCCTCTTCGGGCACCTCGCGGCGCTTTCGTACCGCGGCGGCCAGGGTCTCCAGCAGTGGGACGCTGTCCTCCCAGGCCAGGCAGGCATCGGTGATGCTCTGGCCGTAGGTCAGGTTGCCGTTGTCGTTCAGGTCCTGGCGGCCGCCGACCAGGTGGCTTTCGATCATCACGCCGATGATATTGCGGTTGCCACGGCGGATCTGCCCGGCGACGTCACCGCCGACCTCGACCTGCTTTTCGTGCTGTTTGCGGCTGTTGGCGTGACTGAAGTCGATCATCAGGTTTGGCCGCAATCCGGCGCGAACCATTACTTCTTCTGCCTCGTGTACGGATTCGGTGTCGTAGTTGGGGCGACGGCCGCCGCGCAGGATCACGTGCGTGTCCAGGTTGCCGCTGGTGTTGAAGATCGCCGAACGACCGGCCTTGGTCAGCGACAGGAACACGTGCGGGCGCTCGGCGGCTCGCATCGCGTCGACGGCGATGCGCATGGTGCCGTCGGTGCCATTCTTGAAGCCGACCGGACAGGACAGGCCCGAGGCCAGTTCGCGGTGACCCTGGCTTTCGGTGGTGCGTGCCCCGATCGCGCCCCAGCTGATCAGGTCGGCGACGTACTGCGGGCTGATCAGGTCGAGGAACTCGGTGCCGGCAGGCAGCCCCATATTGTTGATCTGCAGCAGCAGTTCGCGCGCCAGGTTGAGTCCCTTGTTGATACGGAAGCTCTCGTCGAGGTCCGGATCGTTGATCAGGCCTTTCCAGCCGACGGTGGTGCGCGGCTTCTCGAAATACACCCGCATCACGATCAACAGATCGTCTTTCAGGCGTTCGCGCACCGGGAGCAGGCGGCTGGCGTATTCGATCGCCGCCTTGGGGTCGTGCACGGAGCAGGGGCCGATCACCACCAGCAGGCGGTCATCTTCACGGTTGAGGATGCTGTGGATCGCGTCGCGGGTCTGCGACACGGTGTTAACCGCTTCGGGAGTCAGCGGGTGGTGTTCGTGCACCAGCGCTGGTGGTTCCACTTCCTTGATCGTGTGGATTCGGAGGTCGTCTGTTTTTTGCATGTGACGGTTCGGGTTCGTTGGATGGGCGGATTATAACTGCAGCGCCCGCCGGTGCCATTCGCGGTTTGCAAACTTGTCGATAGTGGTGGGCTATGAACGGCTTTTTGCGCGCCTCGCCAGCCAGATCGCCAGTCCCTGCGCGTTCAGCTCGATGTCGCCGGCAAATATTTCGCGTACACGGGCTGGCGGCAGGCCGCTGTGCGCGACACCGGCATCGACCAGCAGCCGATCGACCTCGGATCTCAGCCGTGCGTCGCGTCCTTCCGGCGCGCGCGCCTCTTCCGCCAGGGCGATGGCGACGTGCGCCTGGATGCTCTGGCGCAGCATGTCGAGGTAGTTCTCGGGCCGATCGATTCGGCCGTAGTGGGTGAGGCAGCAGGCGCCGGGAGACAACGCAAACATGTGCTCCAGGCTACTGAACCAGGCCTCCGGGTCGAACGCCACCGGCGTCGTGGTCGCGACCAGCAACGGTCCCCTGCCGCCCTCGCGGAATTCGCGGTAGCCCAGGCCGAAGGTGTCGCCGGTGTACAGGTAGCCACTGGCGTGGTCGAAGATGCAGCCGTGATGGTTGGCGTGGCCGGGGGTATCGATGAACTGCAGCTGGCGCTCGCCGAGTGCGAATGTCTGCAGGTCCGATGCGGCGATGGCGCGTTCCTCGGGCACCGGCAACAGGTCGCCGAAATCACGCGCGAACGCGTCCTCGCCGTACACGGCAGTGGCGCCGGCCTGCAGTTTGCTTGGGTCGAGCATGTGCTGCAGACCCTTGGGATGGACGATCAGGGTGGCGTTCGGGCACAGCTGCATCAGCCGTCCGGTGCCGCCTGCGTGATCGAGGTGGACATGGGTTGGGATCAGGTAGCGGACCTGCTGCGGCGTCGCACCCAGTGACGCAATGGCGTCCATTACCGCCGGTACCGAGTTGTTGGTGCCGGTATCGATGATCGCGAGCTCGCCGTGATCCTCGATCAGGTAGCAGGCGGCGAGCTGCGGACGGTACAGTCCGGTGTCGATCAGGTGGCTTTGGTGGCCGATTGCCTCCGCCATGATGTCGATCCTCTGATTACTTGCGAACAGCCGCCAAGTATAGGGTGCCCGGGCCTACGCCAGCATTGGTTTGCTCTAACCATTGTATTGCAGCGCCTCATCCGCCGGGCGTCGCCGGTCTGCTGAACAGGGGGTCACGTCTGTGCAGCGGTCTGTTCGACCGTGGCCTTCAATGTCTTGAGCCCTTTGTCATAGGCGGCGCCGATCATGCTGTCGAGCATCAGGCCGACGTAGCGGCCGAACAGGTCCCAGCCGAAATCGGTCTTGAACTGCCAGCGCAGCCTGGTCGCGGTACCTTCGGGTTCGAGCAGAAAGATCGCCTTGCCATTGCCCTTGTCGCCAAATACCAGGTCGCTCTCGACGCGTTCGTTGGTGATACTCGCGACGATCTCCTGACTGCCCTGGCCGACCTGGTTGTTGCCGCTCTCCCAGGCCATCCGCGAGCCGACGCCCTGTTCCGGGCCATCGAACTGATAACGCGTGTCCGGGTCGATGCTCGACCAGGGCGACCAGGCGTGGAATGCGCGCATGCCGTTGAGATGGGGAAACACCTTGGCAACCGGTGCATCGATCACGATGCTGCGCTCGACTGTCGCTGATGACGGCAACAGCATGCCGATGACAGCCAGCAGGATCAGCAGCGTCAGTAGGGTCCGAAAGGCGAGTCGGGCGAAGGCCATGGCGTGCTCCAACAGATGACAGGACGGGCGCACATGCCAGGGCATGCGCGATGCGGGGCAGTTTACAGGCTCGGTCGCCAGTTGTGCGCGACCAGGTGCGCACCGCGCCGATTGTGAACGAAGCGCGTGATAGCCGCGTTGTCGACCTCGGTGCGGTACCAGTTTATCGGCGGCGACTGGGTCACGTGGCCAAAGGTGCCGCGAATTACGCCGGCATGGCATACGACGAGCAGGTGCTGACCGGCGTAGGCATTGACCAGATGATCGAACACTGTCGCCACGCGCGCCCCGAACAGCGTCAGCGGCTCGGCGCCGGCGGGACGGTTATGCACCGGGTCGCGATAGAAGGCGTCGTATTCTGCCGCCCTTTGCGTGCGCAGCTGTTCCCGCCCCATGCCTTCCCAGGCGCCGAATCCGACCTCGCGCAGGTCGGGTTGGACCTCCAGCGGCAGGCCGCGCTCGGTCGCCAGCCAGCGTGCGAATTCGAGACAACGTCGCATCGGTGAGCTGACGACGCACTGCCAGTCGTCGATTGCCGCAGTGCTGGTGCGCATCTGCTGCCAGCCATTCTCCGACAGCGGGTCATCGACGCCGTTACCGCGGAAGCGGCTGCCGCCGACCGGCTCGCCATGGCGCAGGTAATCGAGCCGGGTGGAATTCATCGGTGACATATCGGTCTGGACCCCGGGTGGTATTTGCTAGAATTGATCGCAGACTATTTTGCGAAAAGAACATGGCAAATGATCCAGAAAAAGTACATGGGAATCGACAAGGATCCGTACGGCGCGATGAATTCCACCGGGAACATCATCCGCGACGCCTGGGTGTTCGGCCTGATCCCGCAGACCGAGACCTGCGAAGGCTGGACCGGTCAGCGGGTTGATGGTCTGTACGACCAGGTGACCCGGGAATGGGAAAAATACGGGCACCGCGTGTCGAACCTCCCCCCCGAACTCATGCAGAAGCACCAGGAGATTTACGACGCTGCGATCGCCCGTGCTCGCGAGTTGGGGTGGGACCCGGAGCTCGGTGACGACGGTTAGTGTCCCGCACCGGCACAGTGCGACCAGGCAGGGAGGCGCCGTATGAGTGACCTGGTCACCGAGACGTTCTTCCGTCCCGATGAGGTCGCCCGCGAGCGGCTCAGCATTCCGGCGCCTCTATACAACCGTTGTCGCCTGATGCTGTCGCGCTGCCACTATGCGCACGTGTTCGTCCCGGTGCGCAGCATGCAGATGCAATCGGTGATCGACGAGGAAGAGGTCATCTTCGTCGACAACCAGGCGTATGCGGTGCGCGATGGCGAGGGTGGCCGCCTTATCATGCTGGCCTGGGTGTTCCGTCATGACCAGGGAAGGGACGACCTGACCGAACCAGCGCCGATCGAGCTCGTCTATTACCATGAGAGCGCACGCGAGCTGCACACCCGGCTGATCGGCCAGTTCAACGGCGCGCTCGACCTGATGGAGCAGCGCTACAGGGAGCACGGCTGCGAGCCTAGGTCGAAAAAGGTGCTGCCTTTTTCTCGGGGTTGACGGTTTGCTCGGCCTGGCCGTGGTGGCTGGGATCTCCGGATCGCGGTAATCGCAACGATTCCGACCGGCGGTGCGTCCCGCCGCTGCCAGCCAGAAGCAGTGCCTGCTTTGCCCCCTTTCGACCCCAATCCGACAAAATGCTCGGCGTTGCCGCAAGGCGGGCGATAACACGAACCGGACGGAATCACGGGAAGCGTGGTCGTTGTTGGCCTCGCCAATTCCCATGGAAATTGAATGCCTCAACCGTGGAAAAAAGCATTGCCGCGACGCACGTGAACTAGACTTTATTTCAGCGAGAGGATACGAGGATCGGGTTCTTCCGGGTTCAGTGCATTCTTCCTGATTATGAGGCAATCGCCTCGCCCCCCCCGCAATCGGGTACTTGGCATATTTGCCAGGATACGGGCGCTTGGATCTTGATGATCCGAGCGTCGTTGCTTTTTGCAGGAGATGACCATGAACATGGTTGCTGTTGTGTTTGGCTTCGTACTGGCGTTCGGACTCAGCTCCGTTGCCGTTGCTGCCCAGCGGTATCAACCTCAGGATGACCACAGCGGAGAAATACCGTCCGAAGTTAAATGCAGTCAAGACGTGGCGTTACATTGGGCGGAAATCGACACGGATGGGGACGGTAAGCTGGATCGAGCGGAGATTATTGCTTCGGCGGTCACGGTGACGCCTGTTGGGCATAGGATCGATACCCCGACTGACGCGGGGCCGTTCTAACCACCGCAAGTGGCAACGGAACTGGAACCCCGCTTCGGCGGGGTTTCTTACGACAGCTTGCGGTGGGCCTGAGACAAAGAGCCACCTTGAAGGCGGCGCCTCTTGGTGCGCGGCAGGTGGCAATCTACGAGTGCAAACGCTTGATCTCACCTTGCATGCCAGCGCCACGATTCCAGAGATCGGCAAACTATCAAGGCATCATCGCGGTGATGTTCTTCATCTCGTCAACGGTATAGGCAAGCATCGTCTGAGACCGGATGTTTCCC
>Ga0116162_10000748_pt1 | contig 22539 bp, 35 predicted proteins | sample AD_UKC105_MetaG_FD_89875 | JGI IMG/M metagenome (GOLD analysis project Ga0116162, IMG submission 89875) | Active sludge microbial communities of municipal wastewater-treating anaerobic digesters from Hong Kong - AD_UKC105_MetaG | ecosystem: Engineered > Bioreactor > Anaerobic > Digestate...
ACTTCGTATGAGATCTTCTATGCTGCTCTAGAAATTGTAGCTGAAAAGCTTCCAAATGAAGAAAAATCAGCTCTAGAGATTTGGAAGCAAGCTTTAGAGAATGTGACTCCACAAGTTGAGGTTAAATCTCGTCGTGTTGGTGGTGCAACATTCCAAGTTCCAACTGAGATTCGTGCTGAACGTAAAGAATCTGTGTCAATGAAAAATCTTATTCTTTTCGCACGTAAGCGTGGCGGTAAGACTATGGCTGACAAATTGTCTGCTGAAATCATGGATGCATATAACGAACAAGGTGGTGCTTACAAGCGTAAGGAAGATATGCACCGTATGGCAGAAGCTAACCGTGCATTTGCTCACTTTAGATTCTAAAACTGATATAGATTATGGCAAAGCAGGATTTAAAAATGACGCGTAACATCGGTATCATGGCGCATATCGATGCAGGAAAGACTACGACTTCAGAACGTATTCTTTTCTACACTGGTCTTACTCATAAGATTGGTGAAGTTCACGATGGTGGTGCTACGATGGACTGGATGGCACAAGAGCAGGAACGTGGTATTACTATTACTTCGGCTGCAACAACTACTCGTTGGAATTATAACGGTCAACAGTATAAAATTAACTTGATTGACACTCCGGGACACGTTGACTTTACAGCTGAGGTAGAACGTTCACTTCGTGTACTTGATGGTGCAGTAGCTACTTATTGTGCGGTTGGTGGTGTAGAACCTCAATCTGAAACTGTATGGCGTCAAGCAGACAAATATAGTGTGCCTCGTATGGGTTATGTGAACAAAATGGACCGTTCTGGTGCAGATTATTATGAAGTTCTTCGTCAGATGAGAGATGTGCTTCATGCTAATCCAGTGTCTATTGTTATTCCTATTGGTGCAGAAGAAGATTTCAAGGGAGTTGTTGACTTGATTAAAATGAAGGCTATTTTGTGGCATGATGAAACCATGGGTGCAGAATACGATGTGGAAGAAATTCCTGCAGAACTTCAGGCTGAAGCTGAAGAATGGCGCGGAAAGATGCTTGAAGCAGTTGCTGAATGTGATGAGGTGTTGATGGAGAAATACTTCGAAGATCCTGATTCTTTAACAGAAGAAGAGATTATTACCGCACTTCGTAAAGCAACATGTTCTATGGATGTTGTTCCAATGTTGTGTGGATCTTCATTTAAGAATAAAGGGGTGCAAACATTGCTAGATTATGTTTGTGCATTCTTGCCTTCTCCACTAGATACAGTTGTAACTACAGGAACAAATCCAGATACGGAAGAAGAAGAAGAACGTCAAGCTGACGAGGATGCTCCAACTGCAGCATTAGCGTTTAAGATTGCAACTGACCCTTATGTAGGGCGTTTGACTTTTATTCGTGTTTATTCTGGAAAGATTGAAGCTGGTTCTTACACATACAATACTCGTAGTGAAAAGAAAGAACGTGTATCACGTTTGTTCCAAATGCACTCTAACCATCAAAACCCTGTAGAGGTTATTGGTGCAGGTGATATTGGTGCAGCTGTTGGTTTTAAAGATATTCGTACAGGTGATACTCTTTGTGATGAAAAGCACCCAATTGTGTTGGAATCAATGGATTTCCCAGAACCAGTAATTGGTATTGCTGTTGAACCTAAAACTCAGAAAGACCTAGATAAGTTAAGTACAGGTCTTGCTAAACTTGCAGAAGAAGATCCAACGTTTACAGTGAAAACTGATGAACAATCTGGTCAAACTGTGATTTCTGGTATGGGTGAGCTTCACTTGGATATCATTATCGATCGTTTGAAACGTGAATTTAAGGTTGAATGTAATCAAGGTAAACCTCAAGTTAATTACAAAGAGGCTATTACAAAAACAGTCAATCTTCGCGAGACATATAAGAAGCAGTCTGGTGGTCGCGGTAAGTTTGCCGATATCATCGTAAATGTAGGTCCTGTTGATGACGACTTTACTGAAGGCGGATTGCAGTTTAAAGAAGAAGTTAAGGGTGGTAATATTCCTAAGGAATTTATTCCTGCAGTACAGAAAGGATTCCAAACTGCAATGCAAAATGGTGTGTTAGCTGGTTATCCTCTTGACTCTTTGAAGGTGACTTTGTTGGATGGTTCTTTCCACCCAGTCGATTCAGATCAATTGTCATTTGAAATTTGCGGTATCCAAGCATACAAGTCTGCATGTGCTAAAGCAGGACCAGTACTTATGGAACCTATGATGAAGCTTGAGGTTGTTACTCCAGAAGAAAACATGGGTGATGTAATTGGTGACTTGAACAAGCGCCGAGGTCAAGTGGAAGGTATGGAAAGTAGCCGTTCTGGAGCTCGTATTGTAAAAGCATTAGTTCCACTAGCTGAAATGTTTGGTTATGTGACTACATTGCGTACAATTACTTCTGGTCGTGCAACGTCTTCTATGACGTATTCACACCATGCTGCAGTCTCTTCAAGTATTGCTAAGGCGGTTCTTGAAGAAGTAGATGGACGTGTAGATCTTCTGTAATCACACAAGACATAAGTGACAGCGGGTTAGCGAATGACTCTTAATCCGCTGTCAATTATATATTTTATAACTATTTAATTAATAAACATGAGTCAAAAAATTAGAATCAAGCTAAAGAGCTACGATCACAACTTGGTCGATAAGTCTGCTGAGAAGATTGTAAAGACTGTGAAGGCTACAGGTGCTATCGTAAGTGGCCCAATTCCATTGCCAACTCACAAGCGAGTTTTTACTGTTAACCGTTCAACTTTCGTTAATAAGAAGAGTCGTGAACAGTTCCAACTTTCATCTTTCAAGCGTCTAATCGACATTTACAGTTCAACTGCTGCTACTGTTGACGCGTTGATGAAATTAGAGTTGCCAAGTGGTGTAGAAGTAGAAATCAAGGTTTGATAACCATTTAAAAAATTAGAGAAATGCCAGGATTAATTGGAAGAAAGATCGGAATGACATCCGTATTCAGTGCCGAGGGTAAAAATGTACCATGCACTGTTATCGAAGTAGGTCCTTGTGTTGTAACTCAAGTGAAGACTACTGAAGTTGATGGCTATGAAGCTGTGCAATTAGGTTTCCAAGACAAAAAGGAAAAGCACACAACTAAGCCTCTTCAAGGTCACTTTAAAAAAGCTGGAGTTGCACCAAAGAGACACTTGGCCGAGTTCAAAGATTTTGAAACAGAGTACAATCTAGGAGATGTGATCTCTGTTGAATTGTTCAATGAGACTTCTTTTGTAAGTGTCGTTGGTACTTCAAAGGGTAAAGGTTTCCAGGGTGTTGTTAAACGTCACAATTTTGGTGGTGTAGGTCAAGCAACACACGGACAACACAACCGTCAACGTAAACCAGGTTCTATTGGAGCTTGTTCTTACCCAGCGAAGGTGTTTAAAGGAATGCGCATGGGCGGCCAAATGGGTGGCGAGCGTGTTACTGTCCAAAATCTAAAAGTATTAAAGGTAATCGCAGAACACAATCTTTTGCTTATCAAAGGTAGTGTTCCAGGTTGCAAAGGTTCAATCGTAACAATTGAAAAGTAATGGAACTTAGCGTATTTAACAGAAAAGGTGAAGACACTGGTCGTAAGATTACGTTGAACGAGTCTGTCTTTGGAATTGAACCAAACGACCATGCGATCTATCTAGATGTAAAACAGCACTTAGCTAACTGTCGTCAAGGTACGCACAAATCAAAAGAGCGTAGCGAAATGTCAGGCTCAACTAAGAAGCTTGGCCGTCAAAAAGGCGGTGGTGGTGCACGTCGTGGTGATATTAATTCACCAGTATTGGTTGGTGGTGCTCGAGTATTCGGCCCAAAACCACGTGATTATCACTTCAAACTAAACAAGAAGGTGAAGCAACTTGCTCGCCGTTCAGCTCTTGCTTACAAGTTGAAAAACAACGAAATTATCGTCGTTGAAGACTTTACTTTTGAAACTCCTAAAACAAAGGAATTTATCACAATGGTAAAAGATCTTAACGTAGTGAATAAAAAGTTGCTTGTTGTTTTTCCAGAGACAAATAAAAACGTATATTTGTCGGCTCGCAATGTGCAAAAAGCACAGGTGCAGACAGTTAGCGCGTTGAACACTTATCGAGTGCTCAACACGAATTGTCTTGTTGTAACTGAGAGTGCAATTGAAGCAATCAATAACTTTTAATGTAGAGGAGGCAGATAAAGATGGCAATTATTATTAAACCATTGGTCACTGAAAAGATGACCGCACTTACGGATGAACTAAACCGTTATGGGTTTGTAGTGCGTCCTGAGGCTAACAAAATCGAGATTAAAAGAGAGATTGAGGCACTTTACAAAGTTACCGTTGTGGATGTAAACACAATGAAGTATGCGGGTAAGTCTAAGTCACGTTATACACGTCAGGGTCTTGTTAAAGGACGCACTGCAGCTTTCAAAAAGGCTGTTGTGACATTAAAAGATGGTGACTTTATTGATTTTTATAGCAATATTTAGTAAAAATGGCAGTACGTAAATTTAAGCCCACTACACCGGGGCAAAGACACAAAATTATTGGTACTTTCGAGGAAGTTACTGCACGAGTACCAGAAAAGTCTCTTGTATATGGTAAGAAATCATCGGGTGGTCGCAATAATGTCGGTAAAATGACAATGCGTTACATCGGTGGTGGTCATCGTAAGGTGATTCGTGTAATTGATTTCAAGAGAAACAAGGACGGTGTGCCAGCAACAGTTAAGACAATTGAATATGATCCAAATAGATCAGCTCGTATTGCTCTTCTTTTCTATGCAGATGGTGAAAAACGATATATCATTGCTCCTAATGGACTACAAGTAGGTGCTACAGTTATGTCAGGTGCAGATGCAGTGCCAGAAATTGGTAATGCATTGCCACTAGCGAACATCCCAGTTGGTACTGTGATTCACAATATCGAGCTTCGTCCAGGTCAGGGCGCAGCGATGGTACGTTCAGCTGGTAACTTCGCACAGCTAACTTCTCGTGAGGGTCGTTACTGTGTTATTAAACTTCCTTCAGGTGAAGTACGTCAGGTTTTGAGTACTTGTAAGGCAACTATCGGATCTGTTGGTAATTCAGATCATGGTCTAGAAGTCTCAGGTAAAGCTGGTCGTTCTCGCTGGCAAGGTCGTCGTCCACGCAACCGTGGTGTTGTAATGAACCCCGTGGATCACCCAATGGGTGGTGGTGAAGGACGTCAGTCAGGAGGACACCCAAGATCTCGTACTGGATTGTATGCTAAGGGTCTTAAAACAAGACGCCCTAAAAAGCAGTCTAGTAAGTACATTATTGAGAGAAGAAAGAAGTAAACTGATTTAACTAGAAGTAACTATGAGTCGTTCACTAAAAAAAGGTCCATATATTAACGTCAAGCTTGAGAACAAAGTTCTTGCAATGAACGAAAATGGCAAGAAAAATGTTGTTAAGACATGGGCGCGTGCTTCAATGATTAGTCCTGATTTTGTAGGACATACTATTGCAGTACACAATGGAAACAAATTTATCCCTGTTTATGTTACAGAAAACATGGTTGGTCACAAGTTGGGTGAATTTGCACCTACTCGTACATTCCGTGGTCACGGTGGTAACAAGAAAAAGTAATCAGGGACACATATTTATCTGATAAAACGAAGAATAAATAATGGGAGCAAGAAAGAAAATTGCGGCCGATAATAGAAAAGAGGCCCTGAAAACTCAATATTTCGCAATATTGCGAAATGTTCCTACATCTCCACGCAAGATGCGCTTGGTAGCAGACATGGTTCGCGGTATGGAGGTGAATAAGGCACTTGCTGTGCTTAAGTACTCTTCGAAAGAAGCATCTGCTCGTGTAGAGAAGTTGCTTCGTTCTGCAATCGCCAATTGGGAAACTAAGAATGAGCGTAAGGCAGAAGAAGGGGAGTTGTATATTTCTAAAATTTTTGTGGACAGCGCAATGATGCTAAAGCGTATGCGTACTGCCCCACAAGGTAGAGGTTATAGAATCCGTAAGCGTTCAAATCATGTAACGTTATTTGTTGATTCTTACAGTAATAATGCAGAAAAGTAAATAGTACATGGGACAGAAAGTTAATCCAATTGCCAATCGTCTAGGAATCGTTAGAGGTTGGGATTCTAACTGGTACGGTGGTAAGAACTTCGGCGAGTCTCTGCTTGAAGATAGCAAGATCCGTAAGTATCTTAACGCTCGTCTAGCTAAGGCTAGTGTATCTCGAATCATTATCGAGCGTACTCTTAAGTTAGTGACCATTACTATTTGCACAGCTCGTCCAGGTTTGATCATCGGTAAGGGTGGTCAAGAAGTTGACAAACTTAAGGAAGAGTTGAAAAAGGTTACTGATAAGGATATTCAAATCAATATCTTCGAGGTGAAACGTCCAGAACTTGATGCAACTATCGTAGCAAATGATATTGCGCGTAAGGTAGAAGGTAAGGTAGCTTACCGTCGTGCTATCAAGATGGCTATCCAGAACACAATGCGTATGAACGCAGAGGGTATTAAAGTACTTATTTCTGGTCGTCTTAATGGCGCTGAAATGGCTCGTTCTGAGATGTATAAAGAAGGACGTACTCCATTACACACTTTCCGTGCTGACATTGACTATTGTGCTGCAGAAGCTCTTACAAAAGTAGGTCTTCTTGGTATTAAAGTTTGGATCTGCAAGGGAGAAGTTTATGGAAAACGTGATCTTTCACCAAACTTTTCACAAGAAAAGCAATCAGGAGGTGGTCGTAACAATCACGGTCGCAATGTGAAGAGAAGAAGAAATAACCGATAAAAACAAAGAACAATGTTACAACCAAAGAAGACTAAGTTCAGAAGAATGCAAAAGGGCCGCATGAAGGGTAATGCTCAGCGCGGTAACCAGCTTGCCTTTGGTTCTTTCGGTATTAAGTCACTTCAATATAAGTGGATTACCGGACGACAAATTGAGGCAGCACGTATTGCTGTAACTAGATATATGCAACGTCAAGGACAGATTTGGATTCGTGTTTTTCCTGACAAACCTATTACAAAGAAGCCTGCTGAGGTACGTATGGGTAAGGGTAAGGGTGCACCAGAAGGTTTTGTAGCCCCAGTAACTCCAGGTCGTATAATTATAGAAGTAGAAGGTGTATCTTTCGAGATCGCTAAAGAGGCACTTCGCCTTGCTGCTCAAAAGCTTCCTGTGACTACCAAGTTTGTGGTAAGACGTGATTATGATGTAACTCAAAATGCGTAAGTAGGACTATGAAGATTTCAGAAATAAAAGAAATGGCTACAGCTGATTTGAATGAGCGTGTAGTAGCAGAGGAAGCAAATTATACCCAAATGGTGCTTAACCATGCGGTTACTCCTCTAGAGAATCCTGCTGAGATTAAGCGCTTGCGCAGGACAATTGCGCGCATGAAGACTGAAGTGCGCAGCCGTGAACTTAACAAATAAAGACTACCTTCATGGAAGCAAGAAACTTAAGAAAAGAAAGAACGGGTGTCGTAGTTAGTAACAAGATGGATAAAACTATTACTGTTGCTACAAAGTTCAAAGAAAAACACCCTATATATGGTAAATTTGTCAATAAGACAAAGAAGTACCATGCTCATGACGAGAAGAATGAATGCGGTATCGGTGATACAGTACGTATCATGGAAACTCGCCCTTTGAGTAAGAGCAAGAGATGGAGACTAGTAGAAATCGTAGAAAGAGCTAAGTAATTATGATACAGACAGAATCAAGACTAAACGTTTGTGACAATTCAGGTGCAAAGGAAGCTCTTTGTATCCGAGTTCTTGGTGGTACAGGTCGTCGTTATGCGTCAGTTGGTGATACTATTGTAGTATCAGTTAAGAGTGTCATTCCTTCTTCAGATATTAAGAAGGGTACAGTGTCTAAGGCTCTTATTGTGCGCACAAAGAAAGAGATCCGTCGTCCTGATGGCTCTTATATTCGTTTTGATGACAATGCTTGTGTACTGCTTAATACTGCGGGCGAAATCCGCGGTAGCCGTATTTTCGGCCCTGTGGCTCGTGAGCTACGTGCAAAGAATATGAAGGTGGTTTCACTAGCACCTGAGGTACTATAATCTTTAAACAGAACAAGTAATGACTAAATTACATATCAAAAAAGGTGACAATGTCATTGTAAATGCCGGAGAAGATAAAGGCAAGACAGGTCGCGTTTTGGAAGTGCTGGTAAAGAAGAACCGCGCTATTGTTGAAGGTATCAATATGGTATCTAAGGCGCAAAAGCCTAGCGCAGAGAACCCTCAGGGAGGTATCGTGAAGCAGGAAGCTCCTATTCACATTTCCAACCTGAATCCAGTAGATCCTAAGACAGGTAAGGCAACTCGTATTGGCCGTAAAATTAACGAGGCAGGTGTAAAAGTACGCTTCGCTAAAAAATCACAAGAGGAGATTTAATAATGAGTAATACAGCAAGTCTTAAGAAAGAATATGCAGAGCGTATTGCTCCTGCACTTAAAGAGCAATTTCAATACTCTTCTTCAATGCAAGTTCCTGTGCTTAAGAAGATCGTGGTTAGCCAAGGTCTAGGTGAGGCAGTAGCTGATAAGAAGATCATCGAAGTTGCGATGAATGAAATGACTCAGATTACTGGTCAAAAAGCCGTAGCAACTGTGTCTAAGAAGGATATCGCAAACTTTAAGTTGCGTAAAAAGATGCCAATTGGTGTAATGGTTACATTGCGTCGTGAACGTATGTATGAGTTCTTGGAACGACTAGTTCGTGTAGCTCTTCCACGTATTCGCGACTTTAAGGGTATCGAGTCTAAGTTCGATGGTATGGGTAATTATACTCTTGGTATTCAAGAACAAATTATCTATCCAGAGATTAACATTGATAGCATTACCAAGATCCTAGGTATGAATATTACTTTCGTTACTTCTGCACAAACAGATGAAGAAGGTTATGCACTACTTAAGGAGTTCGGTCTTCCTTTTAAAAACGCAAAAAAAGACTAATATACAATGGCTAAAGAATCAATGAAAGCACGCGAAGTTAAGCGTGCAAAGCTAGTTGCTCGTTATGCAGCAAAGCGTGAAGAGTTGAAGAAGGTGGTAAATACTGCTGAAGATCCAGCAGATGCTTACGAAGCTGCTCAAGCTCTTCAAAAGCTACCTAAAAATTCTAACCCTATTCGTTTGCACAACCGTTGTTCTATGACTGGTCGTCCACGCGGTTATATGCGTCAGTTTGGAATCTCTCGTATCCAATTTCGTGAGATGGCTTCAAACGGCCTTATCCCAGGTGTTAAGAAAGCAAGCTGGTAAATTCTTTTATTTATTAATATTGTCCGGGAAGTCCGGATTAATTAATTCTTTATAATATGACAGATCCAATAGCAGATTATCTCACGCGATTGAGAAATGCTATTCGTGCTAAGCACAGAGTAGTTGAGGTTCCAGCCTCAAACTTGAAGAAAGAGATCACTAAAATCTTGTTTGACAAGGGGTATATCATGAACTATAAGTTCGTTGAAGATGGCCCTCAGGGTACTATCAAAGTCGCTTTGAAGTACGATCCAGTAAACAAAGTGAATGCGATCAAAAAGTTAGAGAGAGTATCTACTCCTGGTATGCGTAAGTATACAGGTTACAAAGAGATGCCACGTGTTATCAATGGGCTAGGTATTGCAATTATCTCTACCTCTCAGGGCGTGATGACAAATAAGGAAGCTGCCAAACTTAAAATTGGTGGTGAAGTATTGTGTTACGTATATTAAAAAGGAGGAAAAGCAATGTCTAGAATAGGAAAACTACCCATTACAATCCCTGCAGGTGTTACTGTAACATTTAAGGATGATGTTGTGACCGTTAAGGGTCCTAAAGGTGAACTTACTCAATATGTTGATCCTTCTATTAAGGTTGAGATTGAAGATAATCAAGTTAAGTTTACAAGAGATAATGATGAAAAGCAAGTACGTGCATTTCATGGCTTGTATCGTTCTTTGATCAATAACATGATTATTGGTGTAACTGAGGCATACAAGAAGGAATTAGAACTTGTCGGTGTTGGTTATCGTGCATCTAATCAAGGTAACTTGATTGAGCTGTCACTAGGATATACTCACACTATATTCATTCAACTTCCACCAGAGGTTAAGGTTGAAACAAAGTCTGAAAGAAATAAGAATCCACTTATTATGTTGGAGTCTTGCGATAAGCAATTGCTTGGTCAGGTTTGTGCAAAGATTCGTTCTTTCCGTAAACCAGAACCTTACAAAGGTAAGGGTATCAAGTTTGTCGGTGAGGAAATTAGAAGAAAGTCTGGTAAATCGGCATCTGCTAAGTAAACAACGTAAAACAGGATTATTATGATTACGAAATCAGAAAGAAGAACAAAGATAAAATACAGAGTACGTAATAAAATCTCTGGTACTGCTGCTCGTCCACGTATGACAGTGTTCCGTAGCAACAAACAGATTTACGTACAGGTTATTGATGACCTATCTGGTAAGACTTTAGCTTCTGCATCTTCTCTTGGTATGGAAACTATGCCAAAGAAGGAACAAGCTGCTAAGGTAGGTGAGATAATTGCAAAGAATGCTCAAGAAGCGGGTATCACTACTGTAGTGTTTGATCGTAACGGTTATTTGTATCACGGTCGTGTGCAAGAAGTAGCTGATGCGGCTCGCAAAGCTGGTCTTAACTTTTAAACTATAGCTGAAAATGAACAATAGAGTTACAAATACTAACGATGTAGAATTGAAGGATAGATTAGTGGCTATCAACCGTGTTACCAAGGTAACAAAAGGTGGCCGTACCTTCACATTTTCGGCAATTGTTGTTGTTGGAGACGAAAAAGGTCTTATTGGATGGGGCCTTGGTAAAGCTGGAGAAGTAACTGCTGCAATCGCAAAAGGTGTAGAAGCTGCTAAAAAGAATTTGGTACGAGTGCCAATTCTTAATGGTACAATTCCACATGAACAATATGCTAAATTTGGTGGTGCTTCTGTATTCATCAAACCTGCGTCTCATGGTACTGGAGTAGTAGCTGGTGGTGCAATGCGTGCCGTACTTGAAAGTGTAGGTGTAACAGACGTGTTAGCAAAGTCTAAAGGATCGTCTAACCCACACAATCTTGTGAAGGCAACTATCACTGCGCTTACTGAATTGCGTGATGCACGTACAGTTGCTCAAAACCGCGGTGTAAACCTTGATAAAGTATTTAACGGATAAAAGAGAATTCAAATGGCAAAGATAAAGATCAAACAAACAAAGAGCCGTATTCGCGCTCCTAAGGATCAGAAGCGTACACTTGATGCTCTTGGCCTTCGTAAGCTGAACAAAATTGTTGAGCATGAGAATACACCTGCTATCATGGGTATGGTGCACAAGGTAAAGCATTTGGTGACCATTATCGACTAATTAATAATTGAACTAAGTAAAATCATTAAGATATGGACTTAAGTAATTTGAAACCCGCTGCAGGTTCTACTAAAACTCGTAAGCGAATCGGTCGTGGTACTGGTTCTGGTTATGGTGGTACTTCTACGCGTGGTCATAAGGGTGCCAAGTCACGTTCTGGTTACTCTAAGAAGTTAGGTTTCGAAGGTGGTCAGATGCCGCTTCAGCGCCGTCTTCCAAAGTTTGGATTTAAGAACATCAATCGTGTAGAATATAAAGCAATCAATCTTGACGCAGTGCAAGTGATTGCTGACAAAGGAAACCTTGATAAGGTGTCTCTACAAGATTTCGTCAATGCTGGCGTTATCTCTACAGGTCAGTTGGTGAAAGTGTTAGGAAATGGTGCGCTTACTCGCAAGTTAGAAATTGAAGCAAATGCTTTTTCTAAATCTGCAGAAAGTGCTATCGAATCTTTAGGTGGTACTATTGTAAAACTCTAATATACCAATGAAAAAAGCTATTGAAACAATTAAAAACATATGGAATATCGAGGATTTGAGAAATCGTATCCTAATTACCGTATTGTTTGTTGCGATTTACCGTTTTGGTTCATATGTTGCGCTTCCAGGTGTTGATACACAAGCGTTGACAGGTTTACAAAACCAGACCAAAGAAGGTCTACTGAGTCTGTTGAATATGTTCTCAGGTGGTGCGTTCTCACAAGCATCTATTTTTGCTTTAGGAATCATGCCTTACATTTCAGCATCTATCGTTATCCAACTCTTGGGTATCGCAGTGCCTTACTTCCAGAAGTTGCAACGCGAGGGAGAGAGTGGACGCACGAAGATTAATCAGTATACACGTCTTTTGACTATTGCAATTCTATTGTTTCAGGCTCCTTCCTATTTGATAAATCTGAACAATCAAACTGGTGGTGCAGCTGTAATTGGAGGAGTAAACATCATGTTTATGGTTACTTCAACAATTGTACTTGCCGCTGGTAGTATGTTTGTACTTTGGCTTGGTGAACGCATTACCGATAAAGGTATTGGAAATGGTATCTCATTCATTATTTTGGTGGGTATCATAGCACGTTTTCCATCTTCAATCATTCAAGAATTTACACATCGTGTAACAGACAATGCTGGGGGACTAGTTATGTTCCTTTTTGAAATTGTCTTCTTACTTCTTGTGATTGCAGCAGCAATTATGCTGGTTCAAGGTACACGTAAGGTGCCTGTTCAGTATGCAAAGAAAATGGTTGGAAATAAACAGTATGGAGGTGCACGACAGTATATCCCTCTAAAGGTGAATGCTGCTAACGTGATGCCTATCATCTTTGCACAAGCAATTATGTTCATACCGTTGACTATTATAATGAGCAATAAGGATTTACAGAACAATGCGTTCTTGAGTTCTTTAACTCAGAGTACGGGATGGGTGTATAATACAGTTTTCGCATTGATGATCATTGTGTTTACATATTTCTATACTGCGATTACAATCAATTCTAATCAGATGGCTGAAGATATGAAACGAAATAATGGTTTCATTCCTGGAGTTAAACCAGGAAAGCCAACTTCTGATTATCTTGATGAAATCATGTCTCGCATTACATTGCCAGGATCTATTTTTCTTGCGCTTGTAGCGATACTTCCAGCTTTTGCACAATTCTTTGGCATAACACAAGGTTTTGCACGATTCTTCGGAGGGACATCTCTACTAATTCTTGTAGGTGTTGTATTGGACACGCTACAACAAGTAGAAAGTCATTTGCTGATGAGACATTATGATGGTTTGATGGCCAATGGACGTTTAAAAGGGCGTTCAGGTATGTCAGCTTACTAATGTAGGTAAATGATTTATCTCAAAACAGACGATGAGATAGCTCTTCTTAGAGCAAGTAATATGTTGGTCAGTAATACTCTGGCTGAATTAGCAACGCATATTCGGCCAGGGGTTACGACTCAACAACTAGATAAAATTGCTGAGACCTTTATTAGAGATCATCGAGCAATACCTACCTTTAAAGGATTTCCAAATTCAAAAGGTCCGTCGTTTCCAGCTAGTATTTGTACTTCAGTCAACGATTGTGTGATTCATGGAGTACCAAATAATCAACCACTTCAAGAAGGAGATGTTCTTTCAATAGATTGTGGAGTGCTTTTGGACGGTTTTTGTGGTGATTCGGCTTATACATTTTCTGTCGGCAAAGTTTCTGAAGAAAATGAAAAGATGATGCGAGTTACCAAGGAATCTTTGTATAAGGCTATCGAAATTTCAACGATAGCACATAGGTTAGGTGATATTGGACATATTATTCAATATTATTGCGAAAATGCTGGATATAGCATTGTACGTGAATTCGTTGGTCATGGTATAGGTCGCGAGATGCATGAAGATCCGCTTGTACCCAATTATGGTGAGTGCAGAAGTGGGATGCCTCTTAAGCATGGTCTATGTATAGCTATTGAGCCCATGGTTGTCCAAGGAAGTAGAAATATTTATATTGATCGAGATTCTTGGAGTGTGAGGACTAAAGATGGACGGACTGGTGTTCACTATGAACACTCCATAGCTATTACGAAAAATGGTCCTCAAATTTTATCGTCTTTTGAAGTAATTGAAACAGTATTAAAAGATAAACAATATTGATATGGCAAAACAGGCAGCTATTGAACAAGATGGTACTATTGTCGAATCATTGTCCAATGCAATGTTTCGCGTAGAGCTGGAAAATGGACATCAAATCACAGCTCATATCTCGGGTAAGATGCGTATGCATTACATAAAAATCCTGCCAGGAGATCGAGTTAGAGTTGAGATGTCACCTTATGATTTATCCAAAGGAAGAATTGTATTTAGATATAAATAAAATAAGATATGAAAGTAAGAGCATCATTGAAAAAGCGCACAGCAGAATGTAAAATCGTTCGCCGTAAAGGTCGCTTGTACGTTATCAACAAGAAAAACCCTAAGTTTAAACAACGTCAGGGATAATTGTTATCAACCGAATAAAAACTAAATTGACATATGGCTATAAGAATAGTTGGTGTAGATTTGCCTCAAAATAAGAGAGGTGAGATAGCGTTGACCTATATTTTTGGTATCGGACGCAGCAGTGCCGCTAACATCCTTGACAAGGCAGGCATTGATAGAGACATTAAAGTTAAGGACTGGACGGATGATCAAGCGGCTAAAATCCGTGAAATCATTGGTGCAGAATTTAAAGTAGAGGGTGACCTTCGTTCTGAAGTACAACTAAATATCAAGAGATTGATGGATATCGGTTGTTATAGAGGTGTGCGTCATCGTATTGGACTTCCATTGCGTGGTCAAAGCACAAAGAACAATGCTCGTACTCGTAAGGGACGTAAGAAAACAGTTGCAAATAAGAAGAAAGCTACTAAATAATAACTAGTTATGGCAAAAAAACAAGCAGCAGCTAAGAAGAGAAATGTAAAAGTAGATGCAGTTGGACAACTTCATGTGCATTCTTCATTTAATAATATCATTGTCTCTCTAGCGAATAGTGAAGGACAAGTAATCTCTTGGTCATCTGCAGGTAAGATGGGTTTTAGAGGTTCTAAAAAGAATACTCCTTATGCAGCTCAAATGGCTGCACAAGATTGTGCTAAGGTAGCTTACGATCTAGGTCTTCGCAAAGTTAAGGCTTACGTGAAGGGACCTGGTAACGGTCGTGAATCAGCAATCCGTACTGTACACGGTGCTGGTATTGAGGTTACAGAAATTGTTGATGTAACTCCACTTCCACATAACGGATGTCGTCCTCCAAAACGTCGTCGCGTATAAAATTGTTTTCTTAATTAAAAGACTGTGCTCTATTTTGTACTTGAATTGCATCTTCCTTCTCTGCAATTGCGGCTGCACCAAATATAGCATGGATAACAAACTAAATCAAAACAAATGGCTAGATATACTGGACCAAAAACAAGAATCGCTCGTAAATTCGGTGAGGGAATCTTCGGGCCTGATAAAGTGCTTTCTAAGAAAAATTATCCTCCTGGTCAGCACGGAAACTCTCGTCGTCGTAAGACTTCTGAGTATGGTGTACAATTGCAAGAGAAGCAAAAAGCAAAGTATACTTACGGTGTACTTGAAAAACAATTCCGCAATCTCTTTAAGAAAGCAGCTACTACTCACGGTATTACAGGTGAGGTGCTACTTCAACTTTTAGAGGGTCGTCTAGATAACGTTGTATTTCGTTTAGGTCTTGCACCAACTCGTGCAGCTGCACGTCAACTAGTTGCACACCGTCATATTACAGTAGACGGTAAGGTGGTTAATATCCCTTCTTTTGCTGTTAAACCAGGTATGATTATTGCAGTTCGTGAAAAGTCAAAATCTCTTGAAGTTATTGATGCAGCGCTTGCTGGTTTTAACCACTCAAAATACGCTTGGTTAGAGTGGGATCAGAATTCTAAGAGTGGTAAGATTCTTCACGTACCAGAACGTGCAGATATCCCTGAGAATATCAAAGAACAATTAATCGTAGAGTTGTACTCTAAATAATAAGTAATTACATGGCGATATTAGCATTTCAACAACCCGAAAAGGTATTGATGCTGGAGTCTGAACCAAATTTTGGTAAATTTGAGTTCCGTCCTTTGGAACCTGGCTTTGGTATCACAGTAGGTAATGCTTTGCGTCGCATACTTCTTTCCTCACTTGAGGGATTCGCTATCAACACCATCAAGATAGATGGTGTTGAGCACGAATTTGCAACCGTTCCGGGTGTGCGTGAAGATGTGACAAACATTATCCTTAATTTGAAACAAGTACGTTTCAAACAAATAGTCGATGAAATCTCTGAGGAGAAAGTCAGCATTACCATCGAAAAGGCTACTAAGTTCACCGCTGCTGATATCAGCAAGTACTTAACTGGCTTTGAAGTGTTAAACTCTGACCTGGTAATCTGTCATTTAGATAACTCTGCGACTTTGCAGATTGATATTACGATCAACAAGGGCCGTGGTTACGTGCCTGCAGAAGAGAATCGTGAGTATTGCACCGATGTAAATGTACTACCTATCGATTCTATTTATACCCCAATTCGAAATGTGAAGTATCAGGTTGAGAACTTTCGTGTAGAGCAAAAAACTGACTATGAAAAGCTTGTGCTTGAAATAAGTACAGATGGCTCTATTAATCCGAAAGACGCTTTGAAGGAAGCAGCCAAGATATTAATTCATCACTTCATGCTATTTTCTGATGAGAAGATTTCTCTTGAGACAACAAGCATGGATGCTAATGAAGAGTTCGATGAAGAAGTACTTCGTATGCGTCAGAAGTTACAGCAAAAATTAACTGATTTAGATCTATCAGTTCGTGCGCTTAATTGCTTGAAAGCAGCAGAAGTTGAAACACTAGGTGATCTAGTTCAATTCAACAAGAACGACTTGCTTAAGTTCCGTAACTTTGGTAAGAAGTCACTTACTGAGTTGGATGAATTATTGGATGCCCTTGGTCTTCAATTCGGAACTGATATTTCCAAATATAAATTAGAAAAAGAGTAAAAGATGAGACATAATAAAAAATTCAACCATCTAGGTCGTACTGCATCGCACCGTGCAGCTATGCTTTCAAATATGGCATGCTCTCTTATTAAGCATAAGCGTATTAATACGACTGTAGCTAAGGCTAAGGCTCTTAAGATGTATGTTGAGCCACTTCTTACAAAGACAAAGCAGGATACTACTGCCAATCGTCGAATAGTATTCAGCTATCTTCAAGATAAGGAAGTTGTTACTGAACTTTTCCGTGAAGTAGCAGTTAAGATCGCAAATCGTCCAGGTGGGTACACACGTATCATTAAAACTGGTAATCGTTTAGGTGACAATGCTGAGATGTGTTTTATCGAGTTGGTCGACTATAACGAAAATATGGCTAAGGCAGTAGAAGCTAAGAAAACTCGCCGTGGTCGTCGTAAAAAGTCTGAAGAATCAACTGTAGATACGCCAGAAAATCAGGAAGCTTCTAACGAAGTAGAAGAAGTTGCAGGCGAGTAATTTTTATTTACCTGTACGATACAATATTAAGGGAAGATACTATTGGTGTCTTCCCTTTTTTATTAATACAGTTTTTTAAAATGTTCTTAGGACAATTGCTGATTTATCCCTATCTTTGTTTCACGGTGAAATGGTTTTCAATTCAGTGTACATAGAGCTATTTCATTGTTGATCCAAAATTATTAATCTAGTTCTAACTATTTCCTTTATGAAAGATTTTTTTAAAATGCTTTTAGCCGTGGTTGTCGGTTTTTTTGTAACTGGCCTCCTGTGCATGTTTTTGTTTTTTGTGTCAATCGCTGGTATGGTCGCAGCTATGGGTAGTGGAGATCAAGTGGCTGAAATTTCAAAACATTCAGTTATGAAAATTCAGTTTAATGGAACACTCGTTGAACGTACGGTAAATGATCCTGCAGAAGAGCTCCTACAAAAATTGAGTAATCCTTCCGCAAAATACAATAAGAAAATATCACTAGCTCAATTAACGAGAGCTATTAGATTAGCCAAAACAAACGATAATATAGATGCTATTTTTATAGATTTAAAATCTATAAGTTCAGGTATCGCATCGCTTGAAGAATTGCGTAATGCATTGTTGGACTTCAAAGAATCAAAAAAGCCAATTTATTGTTATGCTGATAGTTATAGTCAAGGGGCATATTATTTAGCTTCAGTTGCCAATGAATTAAGTTTATATCCACAAGGCGGTGTAGCATGGAAGGGACTATCTGCAACAACAATGTATTTGAAAGATGTATATGAGAAAATCGGCATCAAAATGAATGTGTTCAAGGTCGGTGATTTTAAATCGGCAGTTGAACCATTTACACGTACAGATATGAGCGAACCGAACAAATTGCAGACAAATGTATTTTTATCTGAGATTTGGGATCGTTTTAAAGATGGAGTGACAAAACAAAGAAATTTATCTACACATACATTGGATAGTCTTGCAAATGCTGGAATCTTTATGAAGTCTGCAGATGAACTTGTAGCTTGCCATTTGGTCGATACATTGGTGTATAGAGGTGATCTTAAGGAATATATGCGCCATAAGATGGGCGTCAATGATGATGATAAGTTACATATGGTGACACCTTATGACGTTGTTCATCAGAAAGTTCAAGAACTTGATATGAGCGGACAAGTAGTTGCGGTATATTATGCTGTAGGGGCTATTGATGATGGTGATATGGGGTTGAATGATGAAGGCATAAATTCAGAAAAAGTCGTTCGTGATTTGCATAAGTTGGAAAAAGATGATGACATAAAGGCAGTCGTTTTACGTATTAATTCTCCTGGTGGTAGTGCTTATGGTTTAGAGGAAATATGGAGAGCTATTGTTCGTTTAAAAGCAGCTAAGCCTGTTGTTGTGTCTATGGGTAACTACGCAGCATCTGGTGGGTATTATATGTCTTGTAATGCAGATTGCATTGTTGCTCAACCCACCACATTAACAGGATCTATTGGTATCTTTGGTATTATACCTTCTGCGGAAGTCTTGGCTAGTAAAGTTGGCCTTCATTTTGATGGAGTGAAAACAAATGAATATGCTGATTTTGGAGGTATGGCCACTTTAGCGCAAGGTATGAATGCTCAAGAAAAAATGATGATACAATCAGCAATTAATCGTGGATATGAATTATTTACGTCTAGATGTGCTGAAGGTCGTGGCATGAGTATAGATTCTTTGAAAGCGATTGCTAGCGGACGCGTGTGGACTGGAGCTAAAGCTAAGGAAATTGGTTTAGTTGATGAATTAGGTGGACTACAAACAGCAATTAATATAGCAGCTAAAAAAGCTGATATTGAAAAATATGCAGTGGTAAATTATCCTGCAAAGAAAACAATGATAGAGAGTTTGTTGGATGATGGCCCATATACACTCGTCGAAAAATATATTGCTAAAGCACAGCTTGGCAACTTCTATTCTGTGTATGCTCAGATGAAGCATGTTGGCGAGATTGAACCTATTCAAGCAAGACTCCCAATGAATATGACTATTGAATAAAATGAATAATAAGAAAAAACATATCAATCTTTTTTTGCTGCCTCTAGCTGTTTTATATCAGATAGGGGTAGCAATACGTAACTGGTTGTATGATTTTGGAATTTTAAAAAGTCGGAGCTTTGATATTCCTATAATTTGTATTGGCAATCTTACAGTTGGTGGAACTGGAAAAACTCCACATGCAGAATATCTTATTCGTTTGCTGAAAGAACAGTTCGAAATCGCTCTTTTGTCTCGTGGATATAAACGAGAAACTAAAGGCTATATTCTTTCAACAGAAGATAGTACAGCTAAACAAATAGGGGATGAACCATGTCAGATGAAAAAGAAGTTCCCTCAAGTTCAGATAGCTGTTGATGCCAATCGATGTGAAGGGATCGACTTGTTATGCCAGTTGGATGAGCCGAAACTTGAAGTGATTCTATTAGATGATGCTTACCAACATCGTAAGGTTGTACCTGGAGTTAGTATTTTGTTGACAGATTATAATAACCTATTTTCTGACGATCATATGTTGCCCGCGGGTAGACTACGAGAACCTGCTGGCAGAAAGGATCGTGCAGACGTAGTGATTGTTACCAAAACGCCTTCAAAGATTAAACCGATGGATTTGCGAGTTATTTGTTCGAAGTTACAATTGAAGCCTTTTCAAAAATTGTTTTTTTCAACTTTTACTTACGGATCATTAGTCGCTATGAAGGACTCACAGCAAACGAATATTCAAGATGTGATCAATCCTGACGATTATGTGCTCCTTTTAACAGGAATAGCTGATCCCAAAACCATTACGGAAGAACTCACAACATATACTTCAAATATAGAATTAATGGCTTTCAGCGACCATCATCATTACTCTAGTCTTGATATTGCTAAAGTGCATCAGACATTTAATGCGTTGAAAGAAAAAGCAACTGATGCGCGTGTTTGGGTTATTACTACAGAAAAAGATGCGGCAAGATTGTCTAGTATTGCGTTACCAGAGGAATTACTTTCTCATATGTATGTACTACCTATAGAAGTGAAAATAATAAACAACGAACAAGAAATATTTAACCAATATATTATTAACTATGTTAGATCGAATAAAAGATACGGCATCTTATCTTCAAAGTAAGATGACTACTGCACCTGAGACTGCTATTATTTTAGGGTCTGGATTAGGTAAACTTGTAGACGAGATACAGATCTCTTCTGAAATTTCTTACAAAGAAATCCCTAATTTTCCAGTGTCTACTGTGGAAGGACATAGTGGCAAATTGATTTTTGGAACTTTGGGTGGTAAAGAGATTATGGCCATGCAGGGACGCTTTCATTATTATGAAGGGTATGCAATGGCTGATGTCACTTTCCCTATTCGAGTAATGAAAGAATTAGGTATCAAAAATCTTTTCGTGTCTAATGCTTCAGGAGGTACTAATCCTAACTTCGAGATTGGCGATTTGATGTTGATCAACGATCACATTAATTATTTCCCAGAACACCCACTTCGTGGTAAAAATCTGTATGGCGATCGCTTTCCAGATATGAGCGAAGCATATGATAAAGAATTTTTGAAACTAGCCAAAGAAGTGGCGGCAGAGTTGAATATCCTAGTTCAAGAAGGTGTGTATTTAGGAACACAAGGTCCTACTTTTGAAACGCCAGCTGAATATCGTATGTTTGGTCGTTGGGGAGCTGATGCGGTTGGAATGTCAACGGTGCCTGAAGTGATTGTGGCCAAGCACGCTAAAATGCGAGTTTTTGGTGTGTCAATAATCACTGATTTAGGGGTGGATGGTAAAATAGTCGAAGTGTCTCACGAGGAAGTGCAAATTGCGGCTGAAGCAGCACAACCTAAGATGTCGGCTATCATGCGCGAATTGATTCAGCGTATTTAATCTTATATAATTCTATGCGAACAGAAATAGCTACTCTTGGTGAATTTGGGCTTATCAATCACCTGACAAGGGATATGGATATACAGCAGTCGTCTACTTATAAGGGAGTAGGTGATGATGCGGCAGTGTTAAACCCAACAGAAGGGATGCAAACTTTAGTCACAACAGATTTATTGATGGAAGGGGTGCATTTTGATTTGACCTATGTGCCCTTAAAACATTTAGGCTATAAAGCTACGATGGTGAATCTGAGTGATATCTATGCGATGAATGGGTACCCAAAGCAGATCACTGTTTCACTAGCCATTAGCAAACGTTTTAGTGTTGAAGATATAGATCTACTTTATTCAGGTATTCGACTAGCTTGCGAACAACATAAAGTAGATGTTGTAGGAGGCGATACGACATCTTCTTTAACAGGTTTGGCTATTAGCATTACTTGTATTGGCGAAGCGGCTAGTGATCAAGTAGTCTATCGCCATGGAGCTAAAGCGACCGATTTGCTATGTGTTAGCGGAGATTTAGGGTCGGCCTATGCAGGGCTTCAACTTCTGGAAAGAGAAAAACTAGTTTTTCAAGGGCAGAAGGGGAATGAGGATATGCAGCCAGATTGGGCTGGCAAAGAATATTTGCTTGAAAGACAATTAAAGCCTCAAGCCCGTAGAGATATCATTGATAAGCTACGTGAAGCTAATGTTAAACCAACTTCTATGATTGATATTAGTGATGGTTTGTCAAGCGAGATTCTTCATATCTGTAATGAGAGTAAGGTGGGATGTCGTCTTTACGAAGATAAAATACCTATTGATTATTTGACTGCAGTTCAGGCCGAGGAATTCAATATGAATTTATCTACTTTTGCACTCAATGGTGGAGAAGATTATGAGTTATTGTTTACTGTACCTCTTTCTGCACACCCTACAATAGAAGAGATGGAAGATGTAAAAGTTATTGGATATATAACTGAAGCTGATTTGGGAACCTTTATGGTTACTCGAGATGGGCAAGAGTTTGAGCTTACATCTCAAGGTTGGAATCCTCTTAAAAAAGAGTCTTCATTTGAAGAAGAGAAGGAGCTATAACCTCATTTTTGGTAGTAAAAACTGGAGAAAAGGGACTGATTACGCAAAAAATAAGGCGTAAAGTTTGCATCCTTAAAAAAAAGATGTACCTTTGCATCCGCAATAAGCAAGGTGCCATAGCTCAGTTGGTAGAGCAAAGGACTGAAAATCCTTGTGTCCCCGGTTCGATTCCTGGTGGCACCACGCTTGTTACTATGGAGGTGCCATA
>Ga0116162_10000750_pt1 | contig 22511 bp, 9 predicted proteins | sample AD_UKC105_MetaG_FD_89875 | JGI IMG/M metagenome (GOLD analysis project Ga0116162, IMG submission 89875) | Active sludge microbial communities of municipal wastewater-treating anaerobic digesters from Hong Kong - AD_UKC105_MetaG | ecosystem: Engineered > Bioreactor > Anaerobic > Digestate...
GATTTTTTTAATATCACAAAAATCTGTAAACCAATATATCCTTTTACAATTGATTATAACAAGTAACCATCTTAATATATTGTTTTAGCGTTTTATTTTATCCTAATTTACTTCCACAATCTGTGCAGAATCGCGCATCTGATTTTACTGCTCTACCGCAATTTGAACAGAACTTATTTACTGTTTTTGCAACATAAGTTAAAGGTAATGATTCATCAAGATTATCTCTGACAAGAAATAGCCAGTCTATATCTGTATCCTCATCCTCACAAAATCCTATTGCTCCAGAATCAGCAACTACATAGTAACTGTCTTCATCAGCAATACTTTCTTGATCATGAACTTTAGCAATTTCTGGCAAGCTTATCTTGTCATAATAATCATCTGAAGTTGAAAACTTCCAGTAACTGCATTTACTTGAAGCAAATACTGATGCATCAAAAAGAGTTGAAAACTTTTTCATAACACCCCCTATTTAAATAATAAATTATTACATCTTTTACATTTGTCGTTTGAGATAGGATTCATCATGCTGCATACATTGCAATATATTATTTTATCTTTGGATTTATCATATTTCTCAAACGTATCAAAAACAGGATAGTATCTCACCCGGTCTCCCATTTTTAAATAATCATACATATGACGCTGGCTATCTCTTTCAGTTATTGTTTTTTTCTTGCCTGAAGCAGTCCTTATTACAGTTGTGTATTCAGTATATGTTTCTATGTCATCACCACTATTTCTATGTCTTTGTCTTTCTTTTTTTGATTTATCTATAACTTGCCCTTCCCATATCGGCTTTTTTGATCTAGCAAAACCAAAAAGATTGATAATCAACATAACCACAGATATACTTACCCCTATTATGATTGCTTCCTTTACATCAAATTCTTTAATCAGAATACCTGCCAATATAAATCCTACTACTGGGATTATGACCAAAGACCACATACATCCAATTGATGTTCTTTTATGTTTTTTTGCAGCTTCAATAATACTTGGGTCCCAATATCTTTCAGAAAAGCCTATAAGATTTTGAGGTTTAACATATTCAGCTTTGCTATTTTCCTGTTTTACACCACAGTTATGACAAAAAGCCGTCTTTTTATCAAGTTTAGTTCCACAATTGTGACAAAACATAAAACACCCCCATTTATCTATTGGCAAACACTTTTTCCACCTTCACAAAAACCTGTGAAATATTTATGTCACAATATGAAACTGGATGTAAGCACACTTTAACTGGAAATATTATATCACAAATCATATAAAAATCGTCTACAACAAATAAAACAGCCCGTCATAAATAACTACTGTGACATATTTACACTGACGCACTTATTAACACCTTCATAGTATGCAACCAGAAGATAAGGAGTATCATCAAGGGGATCAAGTATCTGAACAAGGCTACCATCATAAGTATATACCCCGACTGCATTTGCTGTTGAATAGGAAAGCTCATATCCGTTTGCAGTCCTTATAAGGTATCTGCCATCCTGCGTGTAAAGGTATCCTCCAAGAATGCTCCATTTATACCTGTTCGTTGTAGTAAGTACTGGCTGGTCTACTGTTAATACATTGTCTATATCATACTGAGAAACGTTAATATAGTATTTACCTTCGACTGCTCCTGTCAACAATATAGTAGAGAAAGTTAAATAACCTTCGTTGTCTTTATCCACAACCCATAATCTGTCACTGAAACCATTAAAATCAGTGGAATCTAGTCCATTGCAGTAGACTCTGAAATCCACTTTCCTAGTTAATCTCTGAGCAGTTGTATTATCGTTTATATGCAGTATACCAGGCGCAATTGGTGCAGTTGTATATGCTTTGAAATTCACGCTTGATGTATCATCTATATCTGATTTTGTACGATTAACATTTATAATAAGATAATCGGTTGGGTTAGTTACTGTCCCTTGAATAAACTGAGGATATATGTTGCTCTGGAACCATTCTTCTGAACCTACATAAGCAAGATTACCTAAAGCCTCATTGGGCACCATTCCGCTAACGGATGTTTCTATATCTCCATAACAGAAATCTATAGTAAACAAATCTTCAAATCCCATACCTGAGGTCTCTCCTTCTTCAGTAAGCGCTCTGTTATCTATTGCTAGATAAGTAATTGCTACTGAGCCATAGGAAGCTCCAAGATAATATACTCCAGGATCAGTTATTACATAAGTGTGAGCAATGAAGTAATCTTTGCTGTATTCAGGAGCGCTTAATGTATATTCCTGCCCGTCTACCTTAGCATATGACGCTCCGCTTGCTAAACTTCCATATATGTTTGGAAGTGGTATTGCGGCATATGGCGTATTTCTCTTTTCCATAAACGTGTGTGTATAATTAGAGACTTCATCTAAACCATCACCATATGTCAACAAAGTACTTGTCTGTCCTGTAGTTAAGTCAACATCTGCTATCTTCCATAATGCAAGATAACGTAAATATTCTGGATTTAAAAGGATATTATCAAATTCTGTGGTTACAACGACATTAACAAATACAGGGTTCTCCTGGCTGGCTTCGTCAATAACAAAGGAAGCTGAGCCTGATGGTGCATAATATGAAATATCAACAGGTGTTTCATTGTATTCTGTGCTATGAGTATGTTGAGTAAATTCATCTTTCATCTCTGTAAAATCCTGTGTAGCATTTATACCACTGGAAAAGAATACAGATGAATCTGCTGATTCTAATATCTGCTCAACATTATATAATGTCCAGCCATCCTGACTGCCTATTGTTCCGTCATATCCAATCCCGTATCTTTGCAAATCCGGCATATGAGTTTTCGTGAAACTGAATTTAGTAAAATCAACTGTTCCTCCAATTGTAGTAAGCGGCTGAGTAAAGTAATTGTATGATAAGTCTCCACCAGGAAGATCAGTTTCTAATCCAGTCTGCCCAAGAAGGTACAGGTTTATGGGGATTTGTGACGGACTGGTTGAAAAGGTAAATCCGCTACTTAAATCAAAATTCAAAAAATATGTTCCATTTGATAACTGACGGTTCTCAATATCATATATGAAGTTTGCATTCGAAGAGTACAAATAGTAACCTGTTACCGCCGAACTTGTGAAATTCAAAACAGTTGAAGGATCCGATGTCTGTTTCCATATATATTCATTATTAATGGATATACTGTAATTTCCGTTAATATCAATGTCAAAATTCCCGCTAAAATATGGATTAACATCAACATAAGCCATGTTCATAAGTTCTGATAAAGTTAAGGTGTAATAACTATCTCCGCTTACCGCACTGATAAGGTATTCTCCAGTCCTTACAGTACCGGCTTCAGTCATAGTTTCTGAAAAAATCTGTAAATCATCTTGTGATTCAACAAGTTTAACAGGATATGACAATATTGTCTGATTATCATCTGCAACCTCTATTACATATGAATGGAATGTCGGCTGGGTTTCAGTCATTGCTCCTAACTGATATAACTGAACAATACGCTGATTGCTAGACGCAGTAAGATAATCAGAAGTAAGCTTAAATTGAAGTTCAATAGGATCAAAGTACATATAATATGTAATTTCTACCCCAGTAGTCATGTCACTATAACCAAGAAGATATACATCATCAAAAGTATAAACTCTCCATTTGTAATTTGTTAAATCAATTGCAGCCTGTTCATCAACAAGTTCAACCTGAGGGGTCATATCAGAAAGATTTCCCTGTGCACCTGTTAAGTAATAAGCGTCATCAAACCCCCTATTTTTCAAAACTACTTCAATATCAGTACCTTTATTATTCCAAACACCTGCATCAAATAAAGTAATATAACTGCTGGTGTAACCTAAGGCAAGATTCATAAGATCAGTCACATCAATTGGTTTTGTATTGTAAATATCAGTCATGGAAAGAGCATAATATCTATCAGTAATATTATCATCGTTTTCATCAACTTCCCCTACAATGACATAGTTGCTTGATTCTAAAAGACTTACGGACTGAGTCAGTTTTGCTTTTCCTGAAAGCATTGAAATGGTATCAGTCACATCATCAAGTTCAGAACTCTTGTCAACTCTGAATATATATAAAGGAGTCATTGAACTATTGGTTGCAGTAAAACCAGCTGTTACATTATTGTATGTATAAACCCATGTTGCACCATCTAATGTGCTCGCATATAATCCTTCATTATTTCGTCTTAAATAGTAAATCTGACCTTCCACATCCTTTCTAAACCCAGATGCATCAACATCCCAAACAAGGTCAGATATGATGCTTTCCTCGAGAACAGAACTTCCAAGATTATATCCAATAATACCGCTTGATGTATATCTTACAGCATAGTATATACCTTCTTTATAAATTACTATTACATAAGAACCAGATGCAGGCATTCCAGTTGTCGTCTTGCTTGTAAGAGTATAGTTTCCATTTCCATCATCAACAGCCTGATACAATATGACATCTGTAACAGATGTTGTTGTCTCAATCCTGTTTGTTGAGCCAACTGTAAGATCATCGGCAGGCAGATTAACTGTTGATACACTATATAATCTTGAATCAGAACCATATTGACCGCTATAGTCATATTCCCATTGGGTAGTTTGAGAACCGGTTAAAACAAGCTTATCATTTACAATGGTCAGATGACTAAATCCTGAATTTGTGCTGAACACAAGATAGTTTCCAACAGGACCCGATACTGATGAAATGTGATGAGTAGACGAAACAACTTTACTTTCCCATCCGCTTGACAGAGTAGAACCTACAAAAGTACGTGTCAGAAGCGAACCATCTTGCCCGATAAGATAATATACTAATTCATCATATACAACCATAACATAAGTCTTACCTGCAGAAATGCCATCAGTAACAGGAGTATAAACTCCTGAGTTATGTTCAAACATATACACTGTCATGCCTGAGGATGCTAAAGTATTGTAAGCAGTTGTTACTGTAACATATGGAGTAAAGGGATTTACTTCTGAGTAATAAAAATAACCTTTTGTATCAAGATAGAAAGTAGTACCACTAGGACTTGATGTGCTAAAAGTAGTACCTGTTGAAGTAAGATACCTTTTTCCTTCTACAGTTATACCTGCTCCTGATTGGGAAACAGTTAAAAGTGCATTTCCAGTAATTTTTGTAGATGAAGTAATTGTTCCATCTGTTTGAATATTTACATTATTTAGAGTAGTGTATGAAAAAGATCTATTATTAATAATAAGTGCCCTATACGTTGTATCTGTTCTAAAAATCAGAACCTTATTACTTCCAGTTGCAGTTGTAGGCACTAAAGTACTGACTCCATCACTATAAGTATAATTATATAATCTTGCAGAATATGTTCCTGTGTCTGTGGTCATTCCAATACTATAAGTATTTGTATAATATGGGAAATTATATGTCGAATAACTCATCTGACCAGTGCTATTGTTAATTTCCCATGTTCCATTTGCAGTAGTTGATGAAGTAATACTGCCACCAGTTACTGCTGATATATATCTTCCTCCGTTTATTAGAGTCCAACCACCTACATTTTCCGAAACTGTCCATAAGCAATCTGAATCTGAAGCAGTTGATGCTGTGTAACTTACATATGTAATCGCACCATTATCATTCTTAATGGCTGCATAATTTACACCTCCATTTTTTACTAATGCTAAATATTGACTTCCCGAAACAGGTGAAGTGACTAAATTCCCATTAGTATCACATAATACAATAGGGTATCCTGATGTTGAAGCAGAATATAAATAGTCAAATCCTGTAGCAAGATATCTGTTGATTGATTTTGCAGTATCTGCAACGGTCATTCTTGATGTATCACCTACAAATGTTATTCCTCTTGAATTAGCTGCTACAAGTCCATTCAATCTGTTGTTAATAAAGCTCCATACCCCGTTATTATTGGTAATTCTCCAAATCATAGGATCTGAGCTTAATTCCATTCCTCCTGTACTTGTGTCGTATATGACCGTAAATCCTCCACCGGTTATATATGAGAAAAGCTGCATATATTGTGTTGTAGAAACCGGATTGTATGGATCAGAATAGAAATCATAATATTGCTGTTTCCATATGTAATTCAATATTTCATTTCGTTCGGTCTCAGTAAGAGTTTCCTTTATATACTCCGATATATTTCTCGCTTCGAGACTTAATCCGCTGTCAGATATACCTAATGAAGTATAGCCTTCTGCATCTCTGCCAGCAATTATAAAATCGCCATCAATCAGACTGTCATTTGATGCATCAGTAACTCTGCTGACTACATATGTCGGTTTAAATCTGTAAACATTCGTGTGTGTTGCAGAGGACCTATCAGTTGTAAGTGAAAAAGTATCTGTTAAAATATCATAAGTTAGATAATAGAAATCCAATCCATCTGTGTATATTAAGTATTTGGATATTGCATCGTAATACCAGTCTGTTGGCTGTGTTCCTGAACCTACAGGAATACTTGTTATTGATATACTTGAACCAGATGCCGTCAGATAATCCTCAACAGAATTACTGGAATAATAGTCCTGATAAAAATTCAGACTTTTTTCACTGCTTGTCTGATACCAGTCTGATTCAACTGGAACCATTATTAACATATCTGTACTGCTTTCTTCTATTACCTGTCCAAACTCATCAAGAATATTGCTGTTATTAATTGCTTCTGCCTGAGAAGTTACATTGGTGCCAAATAGAACCTTATTACTCAATTCATCGAATCCCTGGCTTAAAGAATAGTAACTAACCGTACTGTCCAGATTATTTACAACTGATGTAATCATATAATGCATATCTTCATCAAGATTATCACCTATTTCTATAACTTCTGAAACAATAACATTAGTTGTATAGCCAGATGCTTCATACAGATACGGCAGAGTATATTCAGCTGGAGCTGCTGTTGTGTCGTTGTTCAAAGCTAATGCGAAAACACCTGGTGATGGAGTCTTCCATACATAATATTCAAATGGTGACCTTCTGCCCATAATGAAGAAAGAATTACCGATATAGTTACCGCTTCCGTCTGTTCTGTATAACGGGCCTGGTGATCGTGATATTGATGTTGCTCCTAAACCAATTCCTGTCGGTGAAGCACTGTCGTCATTGTTTTCCAGACTTGCACTAGTACTTGTTCTATCCATATTGATATTTGAATTTAATACCATTACCAAAGTACGAGATGATGGATTATTTGATGCTCCAAGATACATATCTGTTACATCATTTCTAAACTGATAGCCTGTTTCATATGCAGTAGTAGGGTCTATCATTCTTGTGTCAAGCCTCCATCTGTAATACGAAAGATCTGTAGTAGTTGTAAAAATGCTATTTAAAGAATCATATGTTGAAGTTGGTGCTATGTTCAAAGATTCAACAGGCGCTTGATCTGCTGTACCAAAAGAACCCAGAATATATGGAGCAGTATTTTCCATATCACTTAAAGGAGCAGTAAGTATGAAATAATGCTTATTCTCACCTGCATATACAGTATCAATATAGGTAGAGTCTGTATATGATATCGATTGCACTGGAACAACATCAGAATACTCGTATTCATATGTCACCCTATACAGCCTTATATCATATATCAAAGCAGGATCTTCAGCATTTGATGTTATCTCAAAACCTGTCCCGTTATATGCAGCATAATATATTGTCCCGCCTGACGAATAATAAAGCCTTCCTGATACAGCGTCATACATCCACTCAACCGGACTGACTGATAAATCCAATTGCAGATTTGATGAATTGGTTAGATATGAACTATATAATGCATTTTGCAATGATGGAGTTGATGATGTTGAAACAACATTCCATTTATACCCCTCATTAGCACCACCATCTAAAAGCAACTGAAGTTGCGCTGAAGAGGCAGTGCCATTTACATAACTGGTTACGTCAGCAATGCCAAACGTGTTAGATGCTGTCATTGTAATAGCCTGATAAGCAGTGCCTGTATTTACTGCTATCATATATTGTCCTTGCTGCACAATTGAGCTGTCTGAAGATATAAGCTTAGCTCCCTGATAGGTATTATAATCAGGCTCGGTATCATCTGGTATAAGTTTGTAAATGTAAATTGTATACGGGCTTGTAGACAATGTGAAACCAGATCCTCCAGGATTAGATAAATATGATAAATAGTTGCCACTTATATTTAAACTGCCTCCTGCACCAGCATTTTGAGCATATGTCCAATTATTCTGCTGGGGTGATAATTCCAATGAACTTCCAGAAATTCCAAGATAGTATGTTGCACTTAATTTTTCACGAAAAGCTACAACTCCTGATGATACATAAGGTGCATTCCATACATATCTTCTAACTGCCTGATACTCATTTATATTCCAATTAGCTGGTATAGAAGATAAAGACAAATCTGAAGCAAATGATCCATCAACAACCATCGAACCGCCTATACCTTCTGTAGTCCCTGCTCCTATAAGATAATTACTGCCTCCACTTTGAGCAACAATAATATAGTCATCATTTGATGTTATATCTGAAACATTATCCACTAATTCCAGATTAAACCCATTGGATATCTGATAAATTTCAATAGTTGTATCATTATGAGTTGAAAAATAGAAAGATGATGTTTCAGTGTCAAAATTCAAATAGTATCTGGTTGTAACATATCCTGCTCCTACCTGCTGCGTTACTGTATATGTAAATGTGCTATTAAGCACGCTAGCGCTAAATGCTGCTGCAAGATTGGAATCATCTGTCAAGGTCATTTCTAAAGAAGACCCTTGCTCAACAGATAAAAACTCTGTTTTAAAACGAGTATTCTGGAAAGTCGGGGTCTGTGTATCTGATGCTGTCTGCCATATACAACTTGTATATATTCCTGACTGGCTTACTCCATTGATATAGTCTGTTACATCAACCTTTTCAGAATCATCAAACACATAATCTATTGTTCCGTCCTGTCCGATAATAGCAATTATCTTCACTGCATAATATTTAAAAACTGCTTCAGCATTATCAAATACCTTGGCAACAATTATATATTTTCCTTTATCTAGTATACTGCTCGATGCAGACAATGGACTTATTCCTGCATATCTGGTTTCATTTGAAGATGCTCCTGTAGATATCAGACTTCCTCCGCCTTGAGGCGTTTCGCTGTATCTGTACTCATCAGAACAGTACAATACTGAAGCAGTTACATTGAATCCTGCTTCATTAAGCAGATTGATGGTTCCATCTCCCTGCCATATGTCTCTCACAGTATCGTTTGATTCAGAAAGAGTAAATCTAAATACGCCTTGAGAAAAGCTGCTTATACCTTGAACTGAGGTTGTGACACCGCTCCATATTCCAGACTGGCCAGGAACAGTATCTAGCTGATATTCATAAACTCCAGCCTGATTGGTTGCAAGATCATATATTGAATCTGCAAACAGACACTGTGAAACTAAACCCATTCCTGTTCCAGATCCTGACATTTCAGAAAACTGCAATCCATTAATTATTGCTCTGCTATCAATATACCCGACTGTAGTATACTTTGAATATGTATTAAGATCTGCACCATCAATTTTAATTACACCTTCACCAGCTACAGTTATATTCTCAACCATTCCGTCAATATGACCTGTAAACAGGCCTATATGCCTTTTATCAGACTGATTTTCAGTATCTGCAAATATATGTCTTGGAACACTGTTCATAATTGTGCTCCATATAGCATCAAATGCTGCTTTAATCGTATTAGGCTGTTCTTCCGTACAATCAATTGTAATATTGTATAAGATAACGTCATGAACATAAGAACGGCTTACTATATCTTCTTCATTGATTACATCATTAAGTATTCCATATTCCCTTCCTATACAGCTGAAAAAACCAACATCAATCTGATCATATGGTGCTTTAATAGTAGAGTTTGCAACTATCTGAGGCACTGGAAGAAGCAGATTGACTGGCATATAGTAATTATTATCAGAAGTAACTAAACATTGTGTGGCGATAGATGGATATGTTGAGTAATAGAAGGCAGGCACCTTGACGTATTCACCTGTTGATGGTGAACCGGATGATATTGTTACAAGCTGTTCATCTATATATACATCAGAACCCTGAACTTCTAAATCTACCGAAGCTGCAGCACTCATATAAACATATTCTGACTCACTAACTAGATATGCATATAAAAGACCTGTTAAATCATCTATAAATGGATATTCATTATTTCCAACCGGGTTTTGAACTACTCCTGTTAAATCAAGAACCTGCGGTGTAGGCTGTTCAGTAAAATCAAACGCGAAATAAAATTTTTCCGCTCCTCCGTACACAGCTTTTGCATCTAAAAGCCTTCCATCATTATTAAGAACAATTAAATTATTCATCCTTTCTTTGCTGTCAACTATGAAAGGATTTTCCGGAGTCGTTCCGTATCCGTTTTCTTCCCCACGATACTCATCATCCAATGCTCCAAATGCATCCAGCCTTATAACTCCGTTAATCTGAATAAGGGCGCTGTATTTGCCATAATACTCATAATAAGCATATGCACTTATGGCTAATAGTAAAATCGTTAATATTATGGTTATTACTAAAATACTGCGCTTTTCCTTCATAACAGACCTCCTTTTTTGGTATAATCTGAAGCATTTATTCTGTCATATCCGATTATGCCTGTCTTATATGGGATACTTCTGAAATTACACGTAAATGTATATATATTATTTGTCACTATCTGAACAGCATTAACCGATATATTATTATCTTCAATAGATTGCGCTATATGCGTCGGATCACTCTCAATTCGCAAAAATATAACCAATCGGCATTTTGTATCTTCAATAGTTGAATATGTATACTGCTGAGAGTTAAGGTTTAGTAATGAGATATTCAGATGATCATCATTCATATAGTCTAAAGGAGCATCAATCGGAGGTTCTACAGGTGCAGGATTTAGAAACATTTGTATATACTGAACCGATTGTACCTGTGTTATTGCTGATGTTGAAGCTGGATCAATATTAGCATCAGGAGCAATAGAATATGCTATTTTTGTATACAGCACCTTATCATTAGGCTCTGTTCCGTTCATTCCTGATGTCAGCTGCATTCTAAGGTCTGCTTCAAGATATCCGTTCAGATAATTACTGTCTGGATATGTAAGTATCAGCATGTAGTAATTTGTAAACGGTACAGTAGGATAGAAAACTCCTCCCCATTCTACAAAAGACGTTGATACACCACTATCAGCAACAACGGTATCTTGTGCTGCATTCAATCCTGATTGCACAAAATATCCCAAATTACTTCTGTATTCATATAAATCTACATCAATCTCATAATTTATATCAGTATATATTGTTACATTCTGTGTAGTTGGAAAATAAAACCAAGCTACACTTACTGTAACTAAAATGGAAACCAATAAAACTATACTCAATGCGCTTAGAAGAATAGCCATTTTGCTTTTAATGTTTCTCACTGGCCACCTCCTGTATAAGGATACATAATACATCCTGCAATAGTTAAAGAACAATCCATTTCAATATTCTGATTTAATCCTGTGTCCATATACCAAATAGGAACTATTACAAGCAAATCTGCTACACCTGCTGTTTCAGGAGGATATGCAACACCAGATGGCAGAGTAAACTGCAGTTCTACTTCCAAACCATTTAGCTCAGTATATATGTAGTCTACGCCAGTGCTGTACAGACCATTACTTGAATCATAAAAGGCATTGCCGCTTTCATCATAAGGATATAGTTCATAATAGTATCCGTCTTCTTCATTACCCATTTCCTGCAGTACAGCTATTACAAGAGTATCAGACTCTATTCTGCAATTGCTTACAAAAGATGTAGCATCTGAACCTGCACCAATTGCTTCAGCTGCCATTCCTGATAACTCCATCATATATGTCTGTGCAGTAGAGACATCAATGTCTGAAACAATGAATGTGTAAAAAAGAACATCCCCGGGAATAAATCTTTCTGTAAAATCACCATTAATAACCTCAAGCTGGAGGTCTGCATCAAATTCGCCATCATTTTTAAATGATGCGATGTTGTTAGCCTCTCCTTGTGTTATTGAATATATATGATTTGCTGTCATATATGATGATCTGTCCTCTCTGAACCACGCAGTAGATATATTACCAAACCAGTATAAACATGCGATTATAAGCACTAATAATGCAGATAACGCCAGTATTCCTTTTTTTATAAACTGATTTGACATTAACTTCTTACCTCTTCTGTTTTATCTGTGTTACTTATCTTATTTTTATCAGTCTCGTACTTTTCTTTAAGTTTCTTTTCCTGAACAAGCAAAACCATCCTTACTATCTGTATCATTATTATTATGACAAGAGGAATAATCACGAATGTGAAGAAACCTGACTGAGTCCTCATCATATTTATAAATCCGCCTAAGCCATAAATCTGGATTTTGTTAACAGCTATAATACTGTCTTTTGCAACATAGAATGCACCTCTGTTCTGTGTACCTGAAACTGTATAATACTCATCTTCAACTTCTTCTACAAATCTTGCAGCGTATTGAAATCCGTCTGAACTTTTTGAAGCAATTATGACATAATCGCCTCTGTTAACTTCATTATATTCCAAATCAGATATCAGGGCACTGCCTTTTAGTATTTTTGGCGATAATTCAGAATCATTTACGCTGATAATAATGTAATTTCCAAACTTCGGACATGAATAATCCTTATCAAAACTTAATATCATAGCTGTAGTAACAATTGCTGATAGTACAAACATAACGGCTAAAACTATATATAAGATTTTAAGGATTTTTTTCTTTTTCATTTATCTATTCTCCTGTAGCAGGATCAACAAGCGTAAATTCAATTTCGAATGAAAATCCTCCTCCTGCAAGACTCCTTACAGCAAAAGCATTTTCACCTTCAAACCATACTCGTACTATAACTTCTTTCACACTAATTATACCCTGCTGGGCACAAACAAGATTAATTGGTAATGCTCCGGAACTCATAAATTCGTATGTTCCCATTGCAACTGAAGGGTCGTTCAAGCTTTTATTATGAGCATCCACTACTGGTAATGCTTCTCCTTCTGTATCAGTTATATCTGCAGCATATCTATATATGACTGTGGTTTCGTTTTCTAAATCATCCACTGCAGATATTGATATTCTTGCAGCTTTATATAACTGATTCAAACTAAGTCCCTCTATAGTTACATTGCTAACATAACAATCCAATGAGGTTACATCGTCATATGCTTCAGTCGTAGCAGCTAAATAAATAGTCTTTTCCATATAATATGCCAGATCATCCTGTTCAACTAATGAGTATGTAGACTGGCTGGCAACATCTTGAATTGCTATGCCTTCCGAATTAACTTTTTTTGCAAACCAAAAAGTACTTCCATCTGATGACGAAGAAGGTCTTAAAACTACATTCTGTTCATACTCATACATATTGCCAAAACCAAGTTGTTCTAGATTTGCCATTGAAAAAGTCATACTTTGCGAAAGCTGCTCATCATCACTTCCAGAAATATAAATATTTAAAGGAACTACTGCCGATAACTCAACTCCTTCAGTCTGAACCTTACTACTTTGAGCAAACCATGCGTCTGAAAACCACCAGTAAGAAACTACAGCGAAAGCAACAAGGCCAAAAGCCAGTCTTATTGCTGCTGAAATTAATTTTTTCTTCACTGCAATTTCCTCCTAATAAAAAATAAAGGTAGCCTGTGCAAATACTCATTGCAACTGGCTGCCTTTTAAACTCGTTTACGGCCCTATAGTTTTGCGTCACACCCTTTCAGGTGTTTTGCCTTTCTAGTGAAGTTCATAATATCATAGTATGTAAATTTTGTAAATAAAATTTTTACTAATTAATATTCTTTATACAATCAAATCTGCAATACCTTAATAAGTTAATGCATAATTGCAGTTTTTGCTATATTAGACCCGAAATTTTTAGCAGTCTGTATATAAATACTGCAGCCTCTGCTCTTGATAAATTATCTAATGGATCTGATACTCTGTATGCCTTTCCTTCCATAATTCCGTACTTAAAGCATGCTACAGCAGAATTAACTGTCTCAGGTGAATAAAGAGTTTCATCATCAAATGAAGCATTAAATCTAACAAAATCAGTTGCTGTAAGAATTGCATCCATATTTGTTATTTTCATTGCTCTGTAAATCATAAGCATAGCATGCTCTCTTGTAATTAATTTATCTTGATTGAAAGAATCTCCACCTACTCCTTTTATAATCCCATAATCATATGCGATTGATATACTATCAAAATATTTACTGGCTTCAGTTACATCATCAAACACTAGCTTACCTGTACCTGCTCTCAATAAACCAAGTCCTCTTATTAAGATATCTGTAAACTCTGCTCTTGTTATATCTGTATTTGGAGCAAATTTATCATCAGTCTTTGCCTCAACTACAAGTCGCGCATTCATATCATTGATAATATCTTCTGCCCAGTGGCCTTTAACATCAGTTAAATCGGCAACATTCCAAATTATTGAGTACACACTGTTGGTCAAACTGTTAATTTTGGCATAATATATCCCATCGATAATTATTATCTTAGTTGGAACATGAGTAAATGTACCATCTTCATTCATAACGATTCCAGTAGTAATCTTATTTGGATCGACACCTTCTGGTATCATTATTAATCTTTCAACATAACTGTTGAATTTAGTTACCTGTATCTGGCCCGATTCTGATGTGCATGTTATATCAAATTGTACTGGCTGCACTACTAAACTGTAATTATTCTCATCTGCTGTGTTTTGAATTAAATTAACTGTATCTTCAGCAGGATTGCTTATAGTAATGCTTACTTCAATATCACTCAGGCTGGTTACATCATCTAATTTTGATGCGACATCATCAATATCAATATCTGAAGCAGGTATGGAATAGGTAATATTTAAGGATTTTATCTCTAAAATAGCTTCTTTTTGCTCCATATTCTTTACTGTCTGGCCATTGAGATTACTAGTAAGAGTATCAGAAGAATCGTTATACTGAATTGTAACTACAGAGTTATTACCTTCTTTCTCTAATTTGTCATCAATTTTCTTATCCTCAATAGTTATAGTTGTAACTTTCTTCCCGTTAATCTGCTCAGAAGATGCTTTGGCTGCTGTCTGTGACTGGCCATTAACATAAACATCAATTCCACTTTCAGTATCACTTTCATCCTCATCTATATTGTCATATGTTATATTAGCAATTGTTGCAGCTGTGTTTGATGATAATACATAGTTATGCGCATCGTCACCATAAAGTCGTATATTAGTTACGCTTACTGTTTTTTGACTTCCGGGGAATATTGTATCAAATGTAAATGTAGCATTTGCATACACCATATCATTATTTACAATACCACTGAGTATTATGATTCCACTGGTTCCTATAAGAGAATCATATTCTTTGTCATAAGCATTTACTGTAAAATCTATCTGTCTTTCATTTATATTTATCAAACCTGTATCAGATAAATCAAAAGTATAGTTATCAGCCTGTCCTCCTGATAAACTAATAACATAAATTCCTATTTCAGTATAATCTTCAGCAATTGTAGAAGGTGTAGGTGCAATATAACCTGAAGCTGTATCTACAGTGTCTCCATTCACAAAGCCTGAAACTATAACTTCAAAAACTGGATTAGTTTCACCATATACCTTCATGTAGTTATTAACATTAGCAGTAAGCATCTTTTTTAATATATTCAAGCTTGCTGTATGAGAAATATCAAATGAATAATTATCTGCCTGACCGCCAGTTATAGAAATCGGATATGTTCCTACAACCGATGTATTATCAGCAGCAGTAGACGCAACAGGAGTAACATATCCGGTAGCAGTCTGTTCCGTCTCACCATTTACAAAACCTGTGACATTTACATCAAACACTGGATTATCCTGTCCATAAATCTTTGTATAGCTGTTAACTGTGGCTGTAAGCATGATTTTTGATATATCCGCACTGCATGTTGCACTGCTATTAATTTCATAGTTGTCTGCATCATCACCAGAAAGTAATATATCAGTTACATTAACAAGTTTGTTTTCGCCTGCACCAGAATCTGCAAAATTGAAAGTACCTGATGCTGAAACATTATCTGTCCCTACTATCCCATCAAGTGAAATGCTACCAGTTGTAATAGTGTTACCATCATATGGTTTATCATTAGCAGTTACTGATTCGATGAGAGTTTTTTTAAGGATATTAAGACTTGCTGTATCAGATATGTCAAATGAATAATTATCTGCTTGACCACCAGTAATGATAATTGGGTATGTTCCTACAACTGATGTATCTGTTGCTGTGGTAGATGCAATAGGAGCAACATAACCTGAAGCAGAAGATGCTGTCTCACCATTAACAAATCCAGTGACATAAATATTGAACTCAGGATTTGGCTGGTTATATATCTTTGAATAATCATTTATTGATGCAGTAAGCACCTTTCTACTTATATTTGCATTTGCTGATGCTGTTGTGTTAACAGAATAATTATTTGAATCTGCTCCTGTTAGTGTTATACCTGTTACATTAACAGTAATATTGTCAGCTACATTTGAATCAGTAAATGTAAATGTACCACTTGCTGAAACTGTATCAGAATTAATTATACCTAACAGTGATATGTTACCTTCTGCAGTCGGTGTTCCCTCATATATCTTATTGTTAGCAAATGCTGTTGCGGTTAATGGCTTCTTATTCACTATGAACGAAGCAACTGAGGAATCAAAAGTCTCTATTAAAGAGTTATCAGCACGAGTAACTGTAATTACACAGTAATAGTAATATGAACCTGCGTCCAAGCCAACAGGAATTGAATACTCATGTGAATCTGTTCCAGTAATCAAAACAGCATCTGATTTGTCTTGTTTACATGAATACCACTGGTATCCGGTTATAGCATGTCCTTCTGCAACTTCAGCATTAATGCTCACTGTTGCTGATGAGTAACCATATTCCACAGTGGAACCACTTTGAGTAAATACTGAAGGTACTTCAACAGGAATTGCTGTGTATTTTGCATAATAATGCTTATCACCAATTTCCGTGTTACTTATTGAAGTTATATATTCAGAATCATCAGAGCTGTTTGTAGCTGTCCAACCAATAAAAGTATATCCTGCTCTGGATATGTCATCTGCTGTTGGTAGAGAACTGCTTGTGCTATATGTATATGAAGTTACATTATTTGAATCAATAGTTCCACCATTTGCATTCAGTGTTACGTTATATACATTAGGAATTACGCCTTCAACAGTCACAACTTTATTTTCTGTGATATTGGAAATGGTATAAAATCCTAATTCTGGAGTAATCACAACACCATTTGCTTTTACAACAATATCTGACTGGTCGTATCCTGCTAAAAGGCTAACATAAAAATCAAAGGTACCATTGTGATTAACAGGACTTGACGACATAAATGAAGATGCATTATATCCTGTAGCGGAAGGCAATGTTACATCATATTGCCCATATACATTGATAGTAACATAAATATCTTCTGGTTTTATTGCTTCATCATGAGGCCATGTTTCTGAAGCTTTAAGTACTACTGTACCAGAAGATGATACTGACAAAGTCGCATATCCATAATTATATGTCGATATACTTGATGAAATTGTTGCACCTGTTGTACCTGCATCGTGAATGGTCCATGTAACCTGTCTACTGTCTGAATGCCCGAAGTTACAGTATCCTGCTCTGTTAAAGATATAATAAAGTGTCTGATTCGATGTCAAACCTCTTGTCAACTGAATGCTGTGCGATGTTATGGATGTTCCTGTAGAAGATAAAGAAGCATATGGCTGAGCTGTTATATTGCATCCTGGTTTTTGACAGATAACTGATATTGTCTTTGTTATTACATCTGATTCTCCTTCTATGGCCGCTATACCGGATAACTGTGGAACTGTTACAGTTATTGTCGCAGAACCATCAGATACATATGTCAGGACTCCAGATGAACTTACCATAACTACGCTTTCATCTGAAGAACTATATACAACAGGTCCCTCTCCATCCAGTAAAGATGGACTCAGTGATGGCACAATTATACGAGGCGTACCTTCAAGCAATAAAACAGATGAAAAATTCAAAGACATAGTTCTTGGTGCAATTATGCCAAGATTAACTCCAGTTATCTGGTCAATAGTAGGATAACCCAATGTAAACGTATATTCACCCTGACTGTTAAATAAAGATGAATCAGCTCCAGGATAATATTCATTGTTATCCTTTATAACTTTTAGAGTATATGTACCAGGCGAAATAATACCTACAGAATAGTTACCGGTGGTATAGTTTGAGAAATTAGTAGAAATAAGTGTCCCTTCTGCTGATAAACCTTCATATAGGTAGACATAATAATTTCTACTTATCTCATTATCATCTTTAGTTCCATTTGCATTGAAATCTTTATATATAGTACCGCTGATGTATGTATAGGCTGCTTGTAATCTGGTTGGCTCAGTTCGTGAAACATGAACAGTATCACCTGTTGAAGTCAGAGTATAATTCATCTGTATATCAAAAAATGCATAATCTGATGAACTTGTCTGATTATCAAAGCCTGATATTAAAAATGGAACTTCAACTATAGCGCTATCACTGCTTGTGAAACTTCTTCCGTTCTCAACCTCTATTCTTATATCAGTTACCTGATTCCATAAACCCATTACATCAGAAACATAATCTTCACTTCCCTCAATCTTATAAGTTACAACACTGTTTGTGAAAATATTTCCTTCTAGCGAGACAGGACCTGTCAAATCAGCATTGAATTTTGAAGTGTAGTTAACACTATTGTACGTAATTGTAGAATTTTGCTTTGGCACTTTGATATCCAGCACTATTCCCGAAGCATCATTTCCTGACTGTAATCCGTTATACATATAGTATTTGTATGATCCTGAAGAATTATACCTGTATTGCATAGTTGTATTCTCGCCTTCTGTCACATTGGATTTTAAGTAACTTTGCGCTGTCATGGCGCTTACAGCATTCAATGTAACAGTAGTTCTTTCAGAATCAATAGAATAAGCTAACTGGTCAGTGGTATCACCATCATTATCATAATCATGAATATCAATAAACATATAACTTGTCCTGTAAGGATAATATGTTCCATCATGCTGAAAATATGAAGCAAGCGGCAGTTTAAATGTCTGTACAGTTGATGTTGGAACAGCAGGTCCTACTTTGAACGTAAAAGTATGTATAGCATTTCCATTCCTTTTAATATTATCGTTATATTTAACTCCATACAAAGTTGTACCGTCACCAAGATCTCTTATTGACAATTCATAATCTATACCCTGATAAGCAGCATTTGGAGTATATCCCATGAAAATATATGTTGAAGGCATAATCGCATAATATTCAGGATTCAAAACTTCAGCACTTGTAGAAGCAAATTGAAAATTCAGTGCAAAAGTATCTCCTTTATTAATAGTGGTTCGATTCAATGCCTGCCATGCATTTATATTATATGAAGATCTTAAATAAAAATTATGCTGTAGAATATTCTGTAACGGTATCACCCCTAAAGTCCCACTTTGTGCTGATATAATCTGTGATGTTACCTGAGTTGATGTACTCAATGCTTCTTCGTTAGTCATATGTGCATAGAAGAGAGTCCGACTTGCTGTACTATGTGGAACTTTGTCATAAACCACTTCCATCCATACTATAGAATCAGTATTATCTGATAACTGTAATTGTGGTACATCTTCATTTAGGACAGCTTCATATACAGTGTCTCCTCCTGTAAATGTTTTGTACTTCACAGTTGCAGTAGACGGCTGAGTACTTGTTAGAGATGATGAAAGATTAAATTCAATTTTATCAATATATAGGGTTTGGGGATATGTATATTCCATTTTAACATCAGTTATAAGATATTCTGTTTTATTATATATGCGCGATATATACTTTGTATTTCCCTCTATAGGAAGAATATAGTATCCATAATATGAATATGTATAAGAATTCTGTGCATAAAAGAAATCTGAAATATTATATTCTTTTATTTCACAGCCAACCAAATTACTGGAGTAGACAGAATAGCCTTGAGGATAGGTTACATGATCTAAAAGCACAATACCTGCACCATCTACATTAGCTTTTACCTGAGGACGTATATTTTTGGAATAGTTACCTGGCTCAGTTACTGTTAACTTTAAATAAATGTTGTGATCAAATGTATAAGAAGTGTTCCCTGAAGTAAAAGTATGTGTAGAAGGCAATGTATATAAAAGAGCTTTTCCATTTCCAACTATTGCACCTGCTGAATTTATATAATTATATGATTCATAATATATAACTGAATATGCTGTTGTTCCACTTCCAATGGTATAAGAGACACCTTCTTCAAAAGCAGCAAAACTACTTCCGCTTCCCAAACCTGGAACTGATTCGTCAGGAAGTGGAACAGTGTATTCCACATAGTCATATGAGTAGTGATTTGCTCTTGATGGATAATAATAGATATACCCTCTGCACGAAACATAATACTCGCTGACTTCGTCATTAAAAATAAGTGAATTCTTACTGTTTGACATACTCATAATATTTGGCTTCAAAGTTGGATTGTTAGTTATAGTCACTGTTTTACTTTGAATGCTAATTATTGTTTCACCATCATAATAACTGGCACTGACAGTATAAGTCGTCTCATCGAGCTTATATGTAGGCATTAGTGTTATGTTAAACCCAATCGCGGTCATATCAGAATTAAATCTGTATGTTAATACAGCATTACCATTTTCATCCTGTTGATTGGTTACTGCTCCTGATGTTATCAGTGTTGGAGAAAGAGTAGCATTTGATGCAGTCGGATAATATGAGATATTAATACCTTTTGGGACATTTATTACAAGAATCGGATTAGTCATATCCACTGATGTTATATCAAAAGTTACATTATATGTATCAGAATTATTAACTGTAAATGACTCAGAAGAATTAGGAGAAACAAAGGACTGCTCCATGCTTAAACTCCCTGTAGAAGCTTCTACATTTTGAGTAGGTATAATAAGCAATATAGCTATAATCGATATCAATACTGCCATTATTTTCCTATAATTAAAATACAAAAAGGCATCAATAAGATGTCTTTTCAAACAAGAACTACGAACTTTATTATACATTAATCTGCCCCCTAATTGCATTTATTAAGAATAAATGCATTATATATATAATATATAATTTTTAATTTTTCGTGTCAAGGAATATACCAAAAATACTCTACATTTTAGTTTATCGACTCTTAAAATCTATTTAATCTTTTTTAGCAATTGCCTGCGTAAACGAATTTAAGATTTTTTTGGGCTACTTTTACAAGCCTATATACCAAATCAAATGATGTAGGTTCTTTGTCAATATATTTGTATCTAGGGTAAAATGCTGATATGTGATAAGGGATATATTCATTTATTTCAGACAACCATTTACTTGCTCTAAATATCTGCTCTTCTGAATCATTCTCGTTTGGTATTATCAATGTTGTTACTTCAACATGACATTTTTGAGAAGCTATAGAAATTGTGTTTAATACTGTATTTAAGTCTCCTCCTATTTTTTTATAAAACTCCTCATTAAAAGCTTTCAAATCAATATTCATTGCATCAATATGTGGAAGAATCTCTAATAAAGGTTCTTCACATACATATCCGTTAGTTACCAACACATTTACAAGCCCTTTTTCATGAGCTAATTTTGAACTGTCCATTACATATTCAAAAGATATAAAGGGTTCGTTATATGTATAAGCTATACCTATATTTCCTTTGGACTTCAAAGAAAGAGCAACATTTACAAGATAGTCTGGCGGCGTGTCATATGTTTTTACCAGATTATCATCAGCCATAGAGATCTCATAATTCTGACAGAACGGGCATCTCAAATTACATCCATAACTGCCTACAGAAAGAATCATCTTATTTGGCATAAATCTGTAAAGTGGTTTCTTCTCAATAGGGTCTAGAGCGATGGAAGTAAGTTTTGCATAATTTTTACAGATAATTTCACCATTTACGTTCATCCTTGCTTTACAGAATCCTATTTGACCTTCATCAAGAATACATCCATGAGGACATATTCTGCATTTTACTTTCATTTGTGCCTTACAACCTCGAATCTTTCCATATCATACTTTTCATTTCTTTCTATGCCCGCTTTCTGTAAGGCAATATCTATCTGCTCATCAACAGTATCTACTCCTTCAAGATTAGGTAACAGAAGACCTCTTTTAAAACCTGAGGTTACTATAACACCATATTTCTTCACATCAAGCTGTTCTTTGCTTTGTATCTTTTCTGAAGGCATAAGAACATCAACACTGTATTCAAGTTCCTCAAGTTCCTCAGGTCTGACAGGATTGAATCTGGGGTCCTGAGAACAAGAACTTACCGCATTTCTCAAAATTTCTTCCCCTACACTTCTTGTAACAGGATGTATCGTACCTATACATCCTCTGAGATTTCCATTCTTTTTCAATGAAACAAACAC
>Ga0116162_10000756_pt1 | contig 22459 bp, 21 predicted proteins | sample AD_UKC105_MetaG_FD_89875 | JGI IMG/M metagenome (GOLD analysis project Ga0116162, IMG submission 89875) | Active sludge microbial communities of municipal wastewater-treating anaerobic digesters from Hong Kong - AD_UKC105_MetaG | ecosystem: Engineered > Bioreactor > Anaerobic > Digestate...
GAACATACAATGTGCGGGTTGATGCCCTGGACATCAATGATGAAGCGGTTGGATCGACAATCGTTGTTGAGGGCCGCGTACGCGGGGTCGAAACACAAAACGGCCTTGTCTTCCTTCTGATTGGAGAGCGCGCCGTTTCCGTCAGCAATATTTTAAATGTCAGCCAACCGAATAGTGAAGATACAACCAGAAACACCTGAAGAGGAGCAAACAGCATGAACACCCTAGCCCAAACAACACCGTTGAAGAAACCTTCATTGCTCGTTTTAACATTATGCCTGAGCAAGGCGGCAGTAATAGCTATGACACACCGCCTGCAAATGGCCTGTGTGTTTTATTTAAAACCTTAACCCCAACACTCAAAACCACAAGAGACGCAAACAAGATTTAGACAAAGGAGAAAAACAATGGGACTTTTTGGATCACTCTTTACCGGCGTATCGGCGCTGTTCGCACAAAGCCAAAACACGGCAATTATTTCGAACAATATTGCCAATATCAGCACAACCGGGTTTAAACGTTCAGAAGCGGCATTTGAAAGCCTTGTAACATCACAAAGCCGGTTATCGACTTATTCACCGGGGACAGTGACAGCCAATCGCCTCCAGCGGGTCGACCAACAAGGCGCCCTACAGCAGACCGCTTCAACGACGGATGCGGCGATTTCCGGTAACGGTTTCTTCCCAATCAAACGCGACCCTTCCGACCAACAGGAATTCCTCTACACGCGCGCCGGGCAATTTTCCGAAGATTCCCAAGGACTTTTGCGGAATGCCGCCGGATTTGCACTTTATGCGTGGCCAATTGATGCCAACGGCGACCTTCCAGCGAACCAGGGCGACCTTACTTCTTTGGTGCCGGCTGATGTGGCCTTCCTTGGTGGATTGACCCGCCCAACATCAAATGCGGAACTGGCGATTAACCTGGATGCAAATGCGATTGATAAATCCCTAGCTGCCTCTGTTACTGGCGCAGCAGATTTTTCTCGTGGAATCACCGTGTTTGACAGCCTGGGTTCAGCGCAGGTTCTAACGCTGGAATACACCAAAACATACGGACCTCAAGCTACTGCAGGCGGCTCCATCGGCAGCTTGCTCGCGACTGATAACCTGATCACAGACCTTGGTTTGACACCAGGCGATACGTTCGATGTTTCAACCGAACTTGGCGGACCGTTGACCATGACTGTTGTAGCCGGAACGCCTGCCCTGCCTGGCGATGTGCAGACCGTTAACGACATCATCACCGAAATTAACAATGCCGGTATTGGCGCCAGCGCCTTTCTCGGCAACGATGGTGAGTTGGTCATTCAGCGTGATGAATTTACAGGCGGTGCTGTTAACACCCTTACAATTGCCAATGGTGTCGGTACGCCGCTTACTGGTCTTGGACTGATTGCCGGGGTGTATACCTCTGATGATTTGTCTGGGGCAGCGCCCAATTACGACAACGGTTTATTTGCCGATTCCCCGCCCTATTCCAACAGCGGCGGCACAGATACAAACACTTTCCCGACCTTCCAGTTCCTGCCCGGCGATGCTCAATATAATAATCGCGGCTGGTGGCAGCTCAATATCAAGCACCCGGACGGCACGTCACTGTCACGCGGCCTGCTGAACTTTAACGGCGACGGGACGCTCAACTCCCTGCCCGATAATTCCGGGGACATTGACATTAACCTGACCCAAATTGACTGGAACAATGGATCAAACGCACAAAATATCGATATTGATATTGAGCGATTCTCTCAATTTGCCGGGAACTTTGATGTAATTTTCTCTGATCAGAACGGTGCCGAGCTCGGTCTGCGGACCGGGGTTGAGATTGATCGCGACGGGGTTGTAATTGCCCGATTCTCCAACGGCGCATCAGCTGATCTTTATAAAATTCCACTGATCACTTTTGCCAACTCTAACGGCCTGACAGAAGTCTCTGGAACGGCTTATTCAGAAAATCAGGAATCCGGTGAAGAGAATTTGCGCGAAGCCGGAACCGGCGGTGCCGGGTTTGTTGAACCCTCGACACTGGAAGCGTCAAACGTTGATTTAGCGGATGAATTTGCGCGGCTAATTGTCTCACAAAGAGCGTTTGGCGCGGGGACGCGTGTAATCAACACGGTCGACCAGATGACGGAAGATTTGTTGAGACTGCGGTAATAATACATAAAGTTTGGATCTTGAGCTGTAGGTTCGCTACCCGCAACCGTCCTAACCCCTAAGGCTCAGGGTCCGAATATCTGCTGACTGCTATGATCCAGAATGGAGAGTAGCGACTTGCAGACGGGCGCACCGGGTAATGCCCTAACCTTACCCATCTGGGAGAACCCAACCGCTCCGGTGCGCCCTCTTTTTCCACAAATACTAATATTAAGTCCTGTTTTTTTCCAAAACCTCAAGACATTGTTAAAATCTTTATGATTAAATGTAGGGTGTAGAATTGCGTGTAGTATATGCGCATGTATGTAATTTGCAGGATGCAAAATGACTGTTGGCGAGATCATCTTGGGATCGGCTCTTAAGGGGACGTTACTGAGCATTAACCGTACACAAAGTACGATTGATGAGATTACACAACGTTTGGCTTCCGGCCTAAAAGTTAATTCCGCTATTGACCAGCCACAAAATTTCTTTACCGCGCGCAGCTTGAAATTCACCGCCAGCGATCAGACACGCTTGCTGGACGGCATAGGTCAGAGCATTCGAACCATACAAGAGGCCATTACCGGTCTGGAGGCAGTTGAACGGCTTATCAATCAGGGCGAAGCGCTGGTTATCGAATCAGAAAAAGCGCTTTTACTTGGTGAAACTGACCCAGCTGTTGTTCCACGGATTGTTAATGTCAGCCCACCTCCGCTCAGCACCCTGATCACCGCAGGTGCGCCGGATGCATATTTTCGCCTGAATGAAACGGCAGGCGCTATTCAAGATTACGGAACACTCGGCCCAGTCACCGCCAACCGATTAGGCGGGGCAAGCGCCGGAGCGGCCGCTCTTTATTCCAACGGGGCAGCTCCCAGCGTCAATTTTGACGGCATCAATGACCGCATTCTGGTTGCCGATGCCCCGCATATTAACCTGAACGCAACACCAGCGCGTACAGTCGAGCTTGTCTTCAATGCTGATGACCTCACAGGGCGACAAGTACTGTATGAAGAGGGCGCTACCATTAACGGTCTTACGATTTACCTTGACGGTGACAGGCTTTATGTCACAGGGGAAGACGATCAGGGCGCACAACGCTGGGCTGATGCAAACATCAACAGCAGCGCCATTGGCGTACAGATTCAGACCGGACAAACATACCATGCCGCCTTTGTTTATGATATGGCAACAAACAGCTTTAGCGGCTACCTTGACGGCGTCCTTATGGGTAGCGTCAGCACCGCCGGGGCGCCAAGCTTTCCATCTCATAGCGGAAATATAGGCATTGGCGCAGCCGTGGACGGTGTGCAGTTCCATGACGGCGAAGCTGGCGCAGGATTTAACTTTGACGGACGCATTTCTGATGTCGCCATCTATAATCGCGCCCTTAGCACTACCGAGCTATTACGCCATGCCGATTCACTTGAAGGAACGACATCCACTATCTATGAAAATATTAATTATAACAACCTGTTGGACGAGATTGATAATCTGGTTGTTGACGCCCATTATAGAGGCATTAATTTGCTGCTGGGGGAAGATTTACAAACCATTTTTAATGCAGAGCAAACCAGCACCCTTACCACAGAAGGTCAAGACTTCAGTACACGGGGGTTGAAGCTAGTTAAACGCTCCCAATTTAACAACCTCACAGATGTACGCGATATTCTTGATGCGCTGCGCGATGCAAGAGCGGTTATACGGGCGTTTGCCTTTACATTGACAAATGACCTATCTATAATTGAAATACGAAATACTTTCACACGTGATACGATCAACGCAAATCTGGCCGGCGCCGATGATCTGACCGTGGCTGATATGAACAAAGAAGGAGCCAACCAATTGGCTGCACAAACCCGACTGGATCTGGGCATTACAGCCCTTAGCCTAGCCGGGCTGTCGCAGGGCTCCATACTGGATCTTGTAGGATGAAAAATCCTTTTGAAATGTGGATTGCACGAAGCATGCGATGCAATATATCCACAGAGGAATGCATAAAAAGAAAGGGATAAATTGCGTTAACAATCTTTTCATTTTTATGATATATTCTGTAAGAGTGAGCCCAAGTATTGGGCGATGCAGGAAGCATGCACAAACCTAGGAAAGGAAAACACTATGTCTTCTGATGTTGTATTGACCGCAGCCTTGCGGAATAACCTACTTTCTCTCCAGAACACACAAAGCTTGATTGACTCCACGCAGCTTAGATTGGCTACGGGTCTGAAAGTTAACTCTGCTCTGGATAACCCTCAAAACTTCTTTACCGCGCAAAGCCTGAATAACCGGGCCGGCGACCTTGGTCGTCTCTTGGATGGTATCGGCCAATCCATTCGGACTATCGAAGCTGCTGATAACGGTATTACCGCTTTGACAAAGCTTGTAGAGCAAGCCCAATCGATCGTGCAGTCTGCACGTGATGAGTTGGCGGCGTCTGAAGGTGAAGCGCGCCTTGTCGGTACAGTTGACCTGAGAGATACAGGGACTGGCGACCTTGTTGCCGACCTCGGTATCGCGAACGGCGCTACGCTGGACATTATCACAACTGATGATTCCGGCGCACAGATCACACAGCAAGTGACAATCGACACTGGCGATACGGCCTATTCTTTGGCTGCAGAAATCACGAACGCTTTTGCCGATAATGAAAACGGAGAAATCGTTGCCAGCATTTCCGATGAAGGTTTCCTTCAGATTGAAAGCGCTGACGGCCGGAGTTTCCGTCTTGTTGATGAAGCGACAACAGCGATTACCCAGGCTGGACTTGATGCTCTTGGTATTGGCGAAGCCTTCTCGACTGAAACGCGCACAGGTGCAGGTACGACTGATCTTACGGCCACTATCGTAGCCGGAAGCACAGTGACCTCAATCTCCCTGTTCGAAGGTACCGGTGACTTGGTTGAAGCCGGCGACCTTATTGGTGGTGCCGGGGTGTCTTATACAGATGCAGACGGTAATACCGCGTTCTCTCTGACAACCGGTAGCTTAGGCATTACGGTTACTGAAACTGACGGCACATCAACAAGCTCAACTGTTGTTGCTGTTACTGGCTCCTTCCAGGATTTTGTCGACAGTATCAACCAAGATGCAAACCTTAACCAGTTGGTGAGCGCTAATTTCGACAGCTCCACGGGACAGCTCAGCATTACTTCGCTTGATGATCAGGTTGCCAATGTTGAAATTAATGTTGCTGGCGCTACTGCTGCTGATACGATTAGCCTTGGTCTTGGCGACCCAACCGGAAATCTGGACCCGATTACTGCCGAGGCAGGTGCTGAGGATATTTCTATTAGATTTAACAACAGTACCGAAGCTCTCGACAGTTTGGCTGGGGATTACAATACGCTCCGCGCCTAGATCGACTCTCTGGTTGCCGATGCTCAGTATCGTGGAATCAATCTGCTTAACGGTGATGACTTGGTTACATTCTTTAACGAGAACAATACAAGTTCACTGACCACGAGCGGCGTAACTTTCACGGCTAACGGCCTCAGCATTACCGAAGCCTCTTTCCGCTCCAGTACAGAGATTGAGCTGTCTGCCACGCAGGCTCGCAACGCTCTGGAGGCTGTGCGGAGCTTCGGCTCCTCTCTGGCCAACAACCTGTCTATTATTCAGACACGTCAGACTTTCACCGAGCAAACGATCAATACGTTGCAAGCCGGTGCGGATGACCTGGTTGTTGCAGACCAGAACGAAGAGGGCGCAAACTTGCTGGCCCTGCAGACACGTCAGGCTTTGGGTGTTACATCCCTGTCTCTGGCGTCTCAGTCACAGCAGTCTGTACTTCGACTCTTCTAATTTTAAATTCAAGGGCATTGCCCGAATTCGAAAAAGCCCTAGCAGAACGCCGGGGCTTTTTTTATCTCCTGCAGCGTTTAGATTTTTTATATTTTATAAAGATAAAAGCTGATATAATGGCGGAGTATGGGCAGAAAGCCGTATCTAAACGAAAGGAAGAATTCCATGGCTCTCGTTATCGATCTCAAACCCGGCGAAAAAATCCTTATTGGCGAAGCTGTCATTACCAATGACAGTCAGCGCACACGCCTGCATATAGCCGGTGATGCTCCGATTCTACGTGAAAAAGATGTGATGCAAGAAAGGGAGACTGATACGCCTTGCAAGAAAATTTACTTCCTTGTCCAGTGCATGTATCTGGCCAATACGCCCAAACGGTATTACGAAAAATACTTTGCGCTTGTACAAGAGGTTCAGCATGCTTCTCCATCTTCGGCATTTTTCTTTATGCAGATTAACGAGGAAATTATTAGCGGCAATTATTACAAAGCCCTGAAACTCGCAAGACAACTCATCGCTCACGAAAAGGAACTCTTAGAGAATGCCTCCCAACCCGCCGCAAAATAACCCATATGCTCAAGCTGCTGGCGCCTATGGCGACAACGCGCAAAAGAACACGCCCGACCAGCGTGAGCTTGAAGGGCGCGTTTTATTGAAATCCGCCAAAATGATTAAAGACCTTCAGGATGACTGGGAGAATATGAACACCGAAATTCTCGAGAGCACCTTGAAATATAACCGTCAGGTCTGGATGGTGTTTTACGATACCGCCATCGAGAACCCGGAAGGTGACCGCCCCAACGATTTGCGCAGCAATATTGTCAATCTCGCCAATTTTATTTTTAAGCGCGAACTGGAGATCATGGCGAAGCCAGAGAAGCATAAGCTAGATGTTCTTATTAATATCAATCGTGAGATTGCCGCCGGTCTAATGGTTAAACCGCCTGAGACGACGCACCCCAAAGATAAAACATAATTTCTTAGGGGCTGACATTAAAAAAGCGCTTCCCTTGAAGCGCTTGCTCGATAATTTACCATGTATAATTTACCATGTATAAACTTAGGCCGTAACACTCACCGTAGAGGCAAACTGTTGGCCGGATTGTGCGCCTGCGCTTAAAGCAGCGACAGCGGCCTGTGCAGGGCCACCAACGGATTGAGTTGGCGTTGATTGTGCAACCTGCTGGGTCTGGAACGCCGCAGATGTAACGTCAAAATTTGACGAAGACGTCGAAGATCGAGCAGTATTAACGGGATCGGCCGTCGTGCGCTCAATTTCAGCACGCGCAGCGGCCTGACGTGCAGCCTGAACGCGGCGCTGTTCCAATGTTGATTCTGAGGGGAATTGTGTCAAAATATCGCCCGTATCGGAGTCGCGTATTTGCAATACGGCTGTGTCGAAGCGGGTATCGACTGAAACATACGGGCTAACATAGGGTGCAACAGGACCACGCGCAACGCTCTCCACAGCCTCTATATCGGCCGCGAAAGAATTCAAAGTCGCCACCTGGTCCGCAGTAAAACGGGCCTGCTGTGCGTTCGATATGGCTGAATTTACAGCTTCTATCATAATTAACGTCCTAACCGCCTGTCCGATTTATAAAAAATATATGGGAACAGGCATAATACCCTACTATCATGGTACCTTAACCGCAAACAAAAGTCAAGTTTTCCGTCGGGTTTCCCACACCATTTCATGCTTACCAACCCCTTGAAAAATAATTAAAATATTTTGATCCCCCTCCAAAATCAAGAGAAGATGATTTTCAGCTCTATACTCCCCCCTTTTGGAAGGTTTTTCTGGAACAACAGACCAATGGAAAAAGGTTAAAAAAACGTCTATACTGTAAGGATAACCTGTTTTCCCGATTCGCTAAATCGGAGAAGATAGTGAATAAAAAAGGCTACCCCTATCCTCTGTGGGGTTCTAGCCATGCGCAAAATGAGAGAATAAAGGTCGGAAACCGTGAGTAGTTTTGTTGATACATTGAAACAGCTTGGCCCGTCGAGATTGGCTATTATGGGCGGCATTCTCGTCGGATTGCTGCTGTTTTTCGTGTTTGTTTCCATGCGCGTTTCCACGCCGGAAATGAAACTGCTCTACAGCGATTTATCATCCGCGGACTCTGGTGCTATCGCTGCCAAACTCGAAGAGAGCCAGGTTCGTTATGAAGTTTCCCCGGATGGCGGGCGGATCATGGTTTCGGAAGATGAGGTTGGACGTGCACGGCTGTTACTGGCCGAGGCCGGACTTCCTAATGGCGGTTCATTGGGATATGAAATTTTTGACAAACAATCGGGCTTCGGGACAACGAACTTTGTCCAAAATATCAATCAGGTGCGTGCTCTTGAGGGAGAACTTGCCCGCACAATCAGCTCTTTAAGTTCTGTTCGAAGCGCCCGCGTCCATCTGGTTTTACCCCAGCGCGAACTTTTTAGCCGCGAAAGCCGTCCATCGAGCGCCAGTGTTTATTTGGGCGTCCGCCCCGGTGCGATTGTTGAGCGTGAGCAGATATTGTCCATTCAGTCGCTGATTGCCTCGGCGGTACCGGATCTGAAGGCCGATAATGTTACTATTATTGACAGTAACGGAAACTTGCTGGCCAAGGGTGGGGAAGATAATCGGGAAAACATGCTTTCCGTTAAAGCAGAGGAGATGCGCCGGAATTATGAATCTCGCCTGACAGAAAAGATTGAGGATCAGGTGAGCCGTATTGTCGGGTATGGCAATGTGCGCGCAATTGTCACTGCGGAAGTTAATTTTGATCGTATCAGCACAAACGAGGAAGTTTTTGACCCAGAGGGTCAGGTTGTTCGCTCTTCTCAGGTTACCGAGGAGAATAATACAGAGCGCGATCCGGCTCCTGAAGATATCAGTGTTCAAAATAACCTGCCGGGCGTGGGCGGAGATCTGCTTTCAGATACCGCACCAACTGCTGAGAATAGCCGCCTTGAAGAGGTTACGAACTTTGAAATCAGCCGCACGGTACGTAACACTGTGCGCGAGGTGGGGGAAGTTAATCGCCTGTCTATCGGCGTTCTGGTTGACGGGCGCTATATCACAAACGAAGAAGGAGAACGCGTTTACGAAGAGCGCTCTGAAGAAGAGCTTGCCGAGATCGAGGAATTGGTGCGCAGTGCGGCCGGTTATAATGAAGATCGCGGCGATGTGATTACAGTTAAAAATTTGCAGTTTGCTGAAATCGATACCAATGAAGAAGCAATTGACGAGAGCATGCTGTTTGGTTTCCAGAAATCTGATTTGATTGATGCTGCAGAGGTCGTGCTGGTCGGGATTATGATCATTTTGGTAATTCTGCTGATCCTGCAACCTATGGTTTCAAGACTGCTGGCTGTCAGTGATACGGAGCTGGATGAAGACCTTGAGGCTGATTTGCTGACTATGCGCCCGGCTGCCCCGGCTCTGGAAGGGCCAGATGCCATTGGCGCCTTCGGTGGAGGTCAAGGTGATGAGGAAGAGAGCCTGATTGATATTCAAGGCGTTGAGGGTAAGGTTAAATCTTCCTCTATCCGCAAGGTCGAAGAAATCGTTGAGAATTATCCGAATGAAACCGTTTCCGTTATCCGCAGCTGGATGACACAGGAAAGTTAAAGCATGAGAGATACCGCCCAACAGCCTATGAACAGATGGGAGACGAACCATTAATATGCGTGTGCGTGAAGATTACAGAACGTTGAGCGGCCCGGAAAAGGCTGCGATCCTGTTGCTGTCATTGCCAGAAGATCAGACTGCGAAAATTTTTGAGCAGATGGATGATGAAGAAATTATGGAACTCTCACAGACCATGGCCGGGCTTGGAAAAGTTAGCCCGAATGTGGTGGAACGGTTATTTGTTGATTTTGCAGAGCAGATGACTTCAACGAACTCTTTGATCGGGACACAAGACAGTACTGAAAGATTGCTCGCCAAGGCTGGTCTTTCCGGTGACCGTATTGAAAATATCATGGAGGAAATTCGTGGCCCGGCCGGACGCACGATGTGGGAAAAGCTGGGCAATGTGAATGAAGAAATTCTAGCCACATTCCTGCAAAAAGAATATCCGCAGACGGTTTCGGTGGTTCTTTCTAAAATCCAGACTGATCACGCCGCGCGTGTTTTGGGGATGCTGCCCGAGAATTTTGCGCTTGAGGTTATTCACCGAATGTTGCGTATGGAGGTGGTACAAAAAGATATTTTGGAAGAGGTTGAGCGCACTTTGCGTCAAGAGTTCATGACCAACCTGGCGCGGACACAGAAAAAAGATTCTCACGAGCTTATCGCCGATATTTTCAACAATATGGAGCGTGCGGTCGAAACGCGCTTTATGGAAGAACTGGAAAAATCAGCACCCGATTCCGCAGAGAAAATTCGTTCGCTCATGTTTACATTTGAAGATCTTATCAATCTTGATCCGGCCTCTGTGCAAACACTTATACGCGCTGTTGATAAAGACAAATTGCCAACGGCCTTGAAAGGTGCGACAGAGACGATCAAGGATCTTTTCTTCTCGAATATGTCAGAGCGCGCGGCAAAGATTATGAAAGAAGATATGGCTGCGATGGGGCCTGTGCGACTTAAAGATGTTGAAGAATCCCAGCAATATGTCGTTAATGTTGCGAAAGATCTCGAGTCACGCGGTGAAATCACAATTGCCAGCGGTGATGCCGAAGACGAGCTTATCTATTAATCTTGATTTGAAATGCGCACGAAGACGGTGGAAGACATTAAGCAAAAATTCTTTTTCGATCACAATATATTCGATGCCAATGGTAATATCGAATCCGAACTTCTTGAAGAAGAAGAGCCTCCTATTCCGGTCTTTAGTGAGGCTGAACTTGAGGCTGCCAAAAAGGCAGCGTTTCAAAACGGGCATGAGCAGGCCATGCAGGAAGCCAAAGCCAGTCGTGCACAGCATTTGGCAGGCGTTTTGGGGGCGCTGGCCAAAGATATGACTTCACTGTTTGCGCAAGAAGATGCGCGCGAAAGGCTTTATGAGCGTGAAGTTGTGGCGCTTGTTTCACAAATTTATGAAAAGCTTTTTCCTCATTATGCGGAAAAAGCCGGTTTTGGCGAGTTAACGGCTGCTCTTGGGAATGTGTTGGGCAACCATTCGCGCCAAAGTCTGGTGTTGGTGCGCATTCATCCTGATGTTAGCGATGGTGTTGAAAAGTTTTTGCAAAAACTACAGTCGCAAAATCCTGAATTACGCTATACGGTGCAGGGCGATGAAACCTTAAGCGCTTATTCGTGCAGCCTGTCATGGGAAGATGGTGGTGCGCTGCATAACAATGAAGCTTTGGCCGAGGAAATTCTGGGCATTCTTAAAGATGGATCGAAAGACGGACTTGCAGGTGGGGCTGCAAAGCGTCATGATGGTAGAAAGGGTGGCGGTGATGAGACTGCGCCACAGGCCGCTCTTTCAGAGACGGAAGAACGGAATGAAAATCAGGAGCATCCTGATTTAAAGGAGAGACCCGATGAATGATGAAGACGATCAAGACACGGATGGCGGCAGCGTTGAACAGTCCGCAATTGACGATATCTTTGATGCGGCACCGGCGGCAGAAGGGATGAATCTCAATGAAATTTCCGCTTCTGAGGGCGCAACGCCTTCTACCGGTAATGAATATGCCATTGGCGAACCGATGGCAGACGACGTCACGGCGATCTACGAAATTCCAGTGCAAATTTCAGCTGTTTTGGGCCGTTCAACCATGCAAGTCAGTCAGCTTCTTAAGCTTGGACGTGGCGCGGTTGTTGAACTGGATCGTAAAGTCGGCGAAGCAATTGATATTTATGTAAATAATCGTCTCGTTGCGCGCGGTGAGGTCGTTGTTGTTGAAGATAAGTTGGGCGTAACCATGACTGAGATCGTCAAATCAGATCGTGCATAATTAATGGGATAATTGAATGAGTGACGCAGCCTCCCAAGATGGAAAATTTTCAGATTCCGGCCCAATGCCGGTCGTGAGTGTTCCACGCCATACTTCCAGCGTAGACTTTGCGACAATTTTAGGACTGTTTTTTACGTTTGGTCTTATTATCGCAGCTATTGCAATTGGTGACAGTAACGCCAATTTCATCGAAGTGCGCTCTTTGATGATTGTTTTACTTGGAACTTTGACGGCTACTGCAATTTCTTATACTCCGGAAGAGCTTTCGCGTTCTGGGGCAATTTTTTCGCGCTCTGTTTTTATCCATAAGTGGAACCCCACGGCAATGGCTGCCAATCTTGTGTCCTTGGCCGTTATTGCCAAGAAAAAAGGCGTTTTGGCTTTGACAAGTTATGAATCCGAGCTTCGGAAGGATGCGTTTCTTTATCGTTCTTTTCAAATGGTTGTTGATGGTTTTCCTGCTGATGATATTGAGTTTTTGCTTACGCAGGAGCTGGAGGCCGGGATTGAGCGGCATAAGCGCTCGGCCAGCATAACGCGCCGGGCTTCCGAGATTGCACCGGCGATGGGGTTAATTGGAACGTTGATTGGCTTGGTGATGATGCTCGCCGATTTAGAAAACCCGGAAACGATTGGGCCGGCGATGGCGGTGGCGCTCCTTACCACTTTTTATGGCGCGATTTTGGGGACGATTGTCATGGCACCGCTAGCCGTGAAATTAGAAAAGCGTTCATCAGATGAATCGTTAATTAAAAGACTCATTAAAATTGCAGCCGTGTCTGTAGCGCGTCAGGAAAACCCCCGCAAGCTTGAAATGCTGCTGAACTCTGAACTTCCGCCAGCCAAGCGCATTCGCTATTTTGATTAGGGCCCTAATGCTCCGCCTTTATAGGAAAGAATTGAAAACTGAACGCATTGCAGGTCTGCGTAAAGTTCTTTTTACTCTTGGTGTTCTTTATTTTGCACTGATCGCAGTTTTGTTTGTGAAACAACGCGATTTTATTTATATCCCGGATAAAACAGTACCGAGCAAGTCTCTTGTGAGTGCGGATGGCATGGCACAAGATATTGAAGTTCATACTGAAGATGGTTTGTTCTTAAAGGCGTGGTTCATTCCCTCGGTACAAAGAGGCATGCCGGTGATTTTGTTTTTTCATGGCAATGCTGGAAACATCAGCCATCGCCTGTTTAAGGTTTCGGATTATATAGAGGCCGGGTATGGGGTTTTGATGGCGGAATATCGCGGTTATGGCGGCAATCCATCAACGCCGAGCGAAGAAGGTTTATACGCCGATGCGCGGGCTTATTTTTCATGGCTCAATGCGCATGGATATAAGGATGAAGACCTTATTCTATACGGAGAGTCCCTTGGCAGCGGGGTTGCTATCGAAATGGCCGCGCGGCGAAAAGTAAAAGCTTTGATTTTGGAAGCGCCTTATGCGCGGCTATCGGACCCGGCAAGAAAGACTTACTTTTTCATTCCGTTTATTGAGCATCTGATGCATGACAAATTTTTATCGATTGAAAAAATACATGCGGTGAACGCACCCAAGCTGTTTTTACTTGCTGGTAAAGATGAGGTTTTAGGAGCGCAAACCGGGATGGAATTATATGAAGCAGCGCACGAGCCTAAAACTCTTAAAATTTTTGAAAATGCTTCTCACAATGGTGCGTATCAATATGGCGCCGGTTCTCTGGTTTTGCTTTTTCTTTCGACTTTATAATAGATAGCGTCTTCGCCTTCTTTTACTTGTCCACACTGTGGCGCATGGTATTGTTATAGCTTACGAGTTTTACGGGAGTTTACTTTAAATGCGTTTAATGATCATCGGACAACTGGAAGGTTATATTTCTCAGGCTGGAAAAATCGCTCTGCAAAAAGGCGCGAAGGTTATTCATTGTGAGGATACGGAGCAAGCTATTGGTGCTCTTTTGAATGGTAAAGGTGCTGATCTGGCGATGGTCGATGTAAAGCAAAAAATCCGTAGTTTTATTGACCGGCTGGAGGCCGAGCGCATTCATATGCCTGTGATTGCCTGCGGGATTGGCACGGATGCGCGCGCGGCGGTGAAGGCAATTGAGCAGGGTGCGAAGGAATATGTGCCCCTGCCCCCGGATGCGGATTTGATCGCGGCGGTGCTGGCAGCGGTGAGCGAAGAGCAAAGATCTATGATTGCCGATGATCCATCGATGCGAGGTGTTATGACGCTGGCCGACAAAATTGCGCCGAGTGAGGCGACGGTGTTGATCACCGGTGAGTCCGGAACGGGTAAGGAGGTGATGAGCCAGTATATTCACGGCAAGTCCAAGCGCGCTTCGGGACCGTTCATTGCGGTGAACTGCGCGGCGATCCCGGAAAATTTGCTGGAAAGCGAGCTGTTCGGCCATGAAAAAGGCGCCTTTACCGGCGCAACGGGGCGCAGGATCGGTAAGTTTGAAGAGGCTCATGCAGGAACTCTTTTGCTGGATGAGGTTTCCGAGATGCATCCTTCATTGCAGGCCAAGCTCCTGCGCGCTATTCAGGAACGCGAGATTACCCGCGTCGGATCGAACGATGCGGTGAAGGTAGATGTGCGCATTCTGGCGACATCGAACCGCGACCTGGAAAAGTCGGTTGAGAAAGGCGAGTTCCGTGAGGATCTCTATTTCCGGTTGAATGTGGTGAATATCGCCCTGCCCGCTTTGCGGGAACGGCCTAAAGATATCGTAACGCTGGCGCAGTTTTTTGCCGATAAATATGCGCAGGCCAATGGCGTTGAGAAAAAAGTTTTGTCGGCGGAAGCTAAAGCGAAGTTGCAGACCTATGGCTGGCGCGGGAATATTCGCGAGCTGGAAAACACCATGCACCGCGCGATTTTGATGGCGGTGGAGGATGAGCTGGAAGCCGATGCTATTCATCTGGCCGATGGTGCATTTCAGACTGGCACTCCGGCGCAGACGGCGGCTTCCGCGCTAGATCCGGCGGGCGTTGGGGGCGCCGGAGCGAAGCCGGTGGCGGCGGCTCAAGGGGCTGGGCCGGTGGAAAATCCTGGCGGCGTGGACACTCTGGTTGGCCGGACGATCGCCGATGTTGAGCGTGATATGATTATCAACACGCTGGAGCATTGTCTGGGCAACCGTACCCATGCGGCGAATATTCTGGGCATTTCGATCAGAACGCTGCGCAATAAGCTTAACGCCTATAAAGACGAAGGTGTGGCTGTGCCGACCAGCGCGAGCGGGGGGTAATTCGTTCCACTCGGAGTTCTATTGAGTTTTGACTCGGCTTTTTCTACTTATTCGCTTACAGCTTTTTTAAAAAACATTCTCCCCCTTTGATCCTGGTATGTTCTGACAAAGCTCTGGATAAAAATTGCCATAACCTTGACTGTGCGCGGCGCTGATCATAGCATGGTCATAAAGAGGAGGTGATTTCGATACGTGGTCATGAACAACCTTTGAGCAGCGCTCCTCCTGCCCGGGACCATTTTTGCGATACGCGCTGCCCCGATATGCCGAATGTACGCCCGACACCTTTTGAGCAATTTCAAAGGAGTTGCCGGAATTTTCTTGAAACGGTGCGGACGGACGCTCCAATTCAGCCGTTGAACGAGCCGGATTGATGTCTTGCTATCAAGAGATAATCTTGCCGATATTCCTATTCTACCGCCTCGACCTGTAGCACTGTGCCGTCGACGGCGGCGACTTTGACTTTTGCGCCTGCTTCAAGGTCGGTTTTGCATTCCACTTTCCAGATGGAATCATCGACTTTGACCTTGCCGAAACCGTTGGTGATTGGTTCTGCCAAAGTGAAGGTGCGCCCGACATATTGATCGCCGCGCTTGTTCAGGTTCGGTTGGTCGGATTTGATGGCGTTGGGGTTGTTTTTCTTGTAAACACGCCAGCCGACCGCGCCGATCACAGAGAGCGCAGCCCAGATTGAGAACTGTAATTGCCAGGATACCTCCGGGGCGATGAGTACCAAAACGCCCATGATAACGGCGGAGACGCCGATCCACAGAAAGAAGAAGCTCATCGACAGAATTTCGAGGATAAAGAACACCCCGGCCAGCACGAGCCAGTGCCAATAAACGATTTCTTCGAGGTTATAGACAAATAATTCCATGGGTTACGCTACCTTTTTATCATCTTTACTGAAGAGTTCTTTGGAGATTTCGGCGACGCCACCCAGAGCACCGATGACGGCGGAGGCTTCGAGCGGCATCATCAGAATTTTCTGGTTCGGCGAATTGGCGAATTTACCGAGCGCGCCGACATAGTCCTGCGCGACGAAGTAGTTGATGGCGCGCGGATCGCCTTTGGCGATGGCTTCAGAGACCACGCGCGTGGCGTTGGCTTCGGCCTCGGCTTCACGTTCGCGGGCTTCGGCGTCTCGGAAGGCGGCTTCACGGCGGCCTTCGGCTTCCAAAATTGCGGCTTGCTTTTCCCCTTCGGCCCGCTCGATTTCGGCCTGACGGAAGCCCTGGGCTTCCAGAATGGTGGCGCGTTTGTCGCGTTCGGCCTTCATCTGGCGGGCCATGGAATCAACCAGATCGCGCGGCGGGGTAATATCTTTGATTTCAATCCGGGTCACTTTGATCCCCCACGGCTCGGTCGCTTCATCAACGATGGACAGCAGGCGGGCGTTGATCGCATCACGCTCGGAGAGGAGTTCGTCGAGATCCATAGAGCCCATCACCGTGCGGATATTGGTCATGGTCAGGTTGAGCGTTGCGCGCTCCATATCGAGCACTTCGTAAGCGGCGCGCGCGGCGTTCAAAACTTGATAGAATACAACCCCGTCAACCTGAACCAGCGCATTGTCTTTGGTGATGACTTCCTGCGAGGGGACATCAAGAACGGTTTCCATCATGTTCATTTTTGCGCCGATGGCATCGACGAAGGGCACGATGAAATGCAGGCCGGGCTCCATGGTGTGGATGTATTTGCCGAAGCGTTCGATGGTAAATTCATAGCCTTGAGGGACGGATTTGATCCCCTTGAATACCAGCAAGATACACAGGCCGACAAAGACAATGACAAAAATTTCCATGGATGTGATTCCTTGTTTTGATTTCAAATTTTACAAGAAGCATGGCGCATTTGGCAACGGCACGCAAGGGTTAAGCAGGCTTTTGGGCTAGTATTAAGGTTTTATTAAGGTTTGGACTTCATAATGGGAACACGAAAAAAGGTCCAAAAAAACGGCCATATAATAGAGAATAATAAAGGTGTGAATGATGTCTGAAGAAGACAGCAAGCTTGAACAGCTCGGTGCGGCGGCGAAAAATGCCGGTCAGGCCGTTGTTGAGACACTCAAAGATGATGAAAAGCGAGGGGCGATCGTTCAAACCGTTGTTGACGGCGCAGAGTCGACCGTCGATAAATTAACCGACACATTGAATAATGCGGCCCTAGGCATCAAATCTCTGACAAAAGATGATCTAACAGCCGAGAACATCGCAAAAATCGCGCAAGAGAAAGGTCCGGATGCGGTCGTTGAAGCGATCAAAGCTGCTGGATATTTTTCTCTCTTTAAAGGCCCAACACAGATTGCCGCCATGCTCGCTGGCGATAACGGGGCGAGCAAACTGGCCGATGTTATCAATGGCAAGGTTAAGCCCGATGGAAAACCTGCTGATAGGCCTACGGAAAGTCTTGATCTTATGGCGATGATTATGAGCGGCGATTTCAGCGGCCTTAAAAGTCATGCTGAAAGCTGGTTTGATGACATTACTGAAAAACTAAGTGGTGGCTTTGGCCAGATGATTTCAAAATTCACCGGCTTTGATCTTTCCGGCATCACGGGCATGCTTGCGGGTCTTAAAAATACGGTCATGGGATTCTTTGGCAGTATGGGCGGCGGGGAGGATGCGCCGGAAGAAACCATGGTTGCAGATACTTCAGTATATACAACGCCGCAAGTTGAAAAAACTTCCGGCGCGGGGCTTGATGGCGTGCCGAGTCTAACAGATGAACATAAAGTTGTCTCCAATACGCCTGCAGCCAAACCAGCAACTCCAGCACTAGAAGGCCCAAGCGGGCCTACAAATGGATAACCAACCTCTTTAACTCCTTTCATTTGCCTTAATTTCATCACGCAGATAGAATGGCGATATGTGCCCTGATAATAATCGGGGTGTGTTGTTGCGTTTCATAGATTCCTGCTTTCGCAGGAATGACATCACAAGGTTATTTGCAGAACGTAAGTCATGGCTGATTCATCCGGTTCCAATATTCCCGCTCAGAAAGCCGCTTCTCCGGCTGCGCCGGTGCGCATGGGTGGCGGTATGAATATGAATAGCGCGGCGGGCGCTTTGGCACCGTATTTCCGCAGCGACGTTCTGTTCGCCTTCGGGATTATCGGAATCATCATGTTCATGCTGGTGCCGATGCCGACTTTTATGCTCGATGTTGGCCTGTCGATTTCGATCATGTTTTCGGTGATGATTTTGATGACGGTGCTGTTTATCCGCGCGCCGCTGGAATTTTCGACATTTCCCACCGTCTTGCTGGTGGCAACTTCGCTCAGACTTGGGCTGAACGTGGCCTCGACGCGGCTGATCTTATCGGAAGGACATACGGGATCGGATGCGGCAGGGCAAGTGATTGGCGCATTCGGGACGTTTATTATTCAGGACAGCTATGTGGTGGGCGCGATTGTGTTTGCCATTCTGGTGATTGTGAACTTTGTCGTGATTACCAAGGGTTCGGGGCGAATCGCCGAAGTCGCGGCACGCTTTACCCTGGATGCTATGCCGGGCAAGCAGATGGCGATTGATGCGGATTTATCCGCCGGGCTTATTACCGAAGACGAAGCCAAGGAGCGGCGATCAAAGCTGGAGCAGGAAAGCACCTTTTTCGGGGCGATGGACGGTGCGGCCAAGTTCGTGCGCGGAGACGCGATTGCGGGTTTGCTGATTACCTTTATCAACATTGTCGGCGGGATTGTCATCGGCACTGTTTCAGAAGGGCTGTCGCTGGGTGAAGCCGCTTCGACCTATACAATATTGACCATTGGTGACGGGCTGGTCAGCCAGATTCCGGCGCTGGTTGTGTCTGTCGGCGCTGGTCTGCTGGTTTCCAAGGCCGGGGTTGCGGGGTCCGCAGAAAAGGTTTTATTCGAGCAATTTGGCGCATATCCGCGGGCTTTGGCGATGAGTGCGGTGCTGATGTTGATTTTGGGGCTGGTTCCGGCAATTCCGGCGGCGCCGTTTGTGACTTTGGCCGCTGTCACTGGCGTGATGTCGTATTTCTCCTTTCAACGGCTGGCAGTAGCAGAGGAAGCAGAAAAAGCCGCCACTGCTGCTGCGATGCGTCCCGGCGCGCCCGGTTCCCCCGTTCCGGCGGAAGAGCCGATTTCCAAAGCGCTGGCGATGGATACGATCCGCCTGGAAATGGGCTATGGCCTCTTGCCGCTGGTGCAAGGGGATGGGGGCAACAAGCTGACCGATCAGATCAAAGGGCTACGCCGACAGCTTGCCGAGGATATGGGTTATGTGCTTCCGGCGGTTCGCATTCAGGATAACTTGCAGCTTCCGGCCAATACGTATGTTGTGCGGGTCAAAGAGATCGAAGCCGGGCGCGGCGAGGTGCGGCCCAATATGAATATGTGCATGGACCCGACGGGGGCGAAAATTACCCTGCCCGGTGAGGCGACTGTGGAGCCAACCTTTGGTTTGCCCGCGATGTGGATTGATGAGCAATATAAAGAAGAGGCGCATTTTAAAGGCTATACGGTAGTCGATGCGCCGACGGTGATCACCACGCATATTACCGAGATTATTAAAGACAATATGCCGGATCTGCTGAATTACGCCGAGACGCAGAAATTGCTCGATGAATTGCCCAAAGAGTATCAGAAGCTGGTAGCGGATGTTATTCCCTCGCAAATTAATGTCGGCGGACTGCAGCGCGTGTTACAGAATTTGCTGGGCGAGCGGGTTTCGGTGCGCGATTTGCCGGCGATTTTGGAGGGAATCGCAGAGGCCAGCGCCTTTACCAAAAATATCGCGCATATCACCGAGCATGTGCGCTCCCGCCTGGCTCGCCAGCTGTGTGATTCCAACACGAATGCTTCGGGCGTGGTGGCGCTGGTCACCCTGACACCGGAATGGGAGCATGCGTTCGGCGATGCGCTGATGGGCGATGGCGAAGAAAAGCAACTTGCCATGCCGCCGTCGAAGTTGCAGGATTTTATCACCGTGATCCGCGAGCGTTATGACGAGTTGGCCATGCAGGGCGAAACGCCGGTGCTGTTGACCTCGCCCGCGATCCGCCCTTATGTGCGGTCCGTGATTGAGCGTTTCCGCCCGCAGACGGTGGTGATGAGCCAGAACGAAATTCACCCGAAAGCGCGAATTAAGACGCTGGGGCAGGTTTAATTTTTTAACCGCAGAGACGCAGAGGGCGCAGAGTTTTTTTAGAAAGTCGTCATTGCGAGGAGCGTAAGCGACGAAGCAATCCATCTCTGAAACTATCCGCATAAGATGGATTGCCGCGTTGGCCTAGCGGCCTCCTCGCAATGACGATAGGAAACGCGAATTAAGACGCTGGGGCAGGTTTAAGGCGAACAAATGTATGGGGATGTTTTTTAATTAAATGACTTCAAGCGAAGAAGGCGGAGGAGTTTGGGAGGGCGCCACTCTTCGGGCAACGCCCTGGCTGACCTTTTCTAGAAGCTCTGCGTCGAAATCCTCTAAACGTTTTACCGGGAAACCTTCAACCGGCTCAATACCTTCTGAGATTAGAAACTTTCTTAACCTAGCTAAACTAAAAATTCTGTCTTCAACATGCTTTCCACTTTTCAGGCTTTCTAGAGCTGAACTCATCGCATCCAGAACTGCCTGCGCTTGTTGCGCTGTTTGCGGCTCCCGCAAACCGATTTCGGACAGATTAAATCCTTCCAAAGTGGTTTCAAGGCCACCCTTGCCTTTAACAACTTTTAAGTTCGCTGATATACTGACTAATCTCTCGTAGTATAACGCACTACCCAATTCCAATTCAGTATAACGCTCGCCAATATCTTGTTTTGTTCTCGCTCTCAGGGCAGAGCTAGAGGATGAAAAATCAAATTTTCGGTTAAGCTTTCCAACTTCAGTGTATTTTTTTCCATCTCCGGCAAAATGACCACTTGAAAGTATGTAATACATATTAGGCATTACAGCTAAATGACTTCTTACATCTGATCTGCTGTAGACACGCGAAACTTTGCCGAACAAGTCAAGCAAACGCGGACGTAAATGCGGGAGTTGTTCAATTATATCGCTCGCATCAACTGTGAATTTTGTTGGCGTATCTAGCACGGAGCCCTTTATCCTTTTAAACGCATATTTTGAATATAGTAAGAATATAGTTAAATTTTGTTATTATGTCAACAATGTTCTCAAAAAGCCTTTATTTATCCCCTACTCATCCACAGGCATATCCCGCTTTTTATGGAAGATGGTGGTGTGCTACACTAAGTTGCGTTTATAATTTGCTTGAGTAAGATATACACACATGCGGCTGAAATCCTTTTATGCCAAAACCATGACAGAGGCGATGCATATGGTCCGTGAGGCTTTGGGCGAAGATGCAATCATTTTGGCGACGCGCGAGGAGCGCGGCGGGCCTTCACGCGGGGGCGCGGTGCGCGTGACCGCGGCGATTGACCCCGGCGATTATGACGAACGGGCGTTTGATGATACAGGCTTTGGCACTGGCGATCTTGGCGGGCCGAATTTTGAAACACATGGGCGGAGCGCTCCTCCTTCCGCCGATACGTGGTTGCAATATGATGAGGAGGATGAAGAATCGGCGGTGGCCGAAGAAATTACCGATGCGATGCTCCGCCATGCGGTGCCCGAAGATGTAATGGACCAGATTCTCTCCTGCGCCACCGTGGTCGGGTTTGAACAACCCGGTGTGGCGCTGGTCGCGGCGATGGAGCATTTGTTTCAGTTTACTCCCCTGCCTCAAGGTGTAACCAGCAAAGCGTTGATGTTTGTCGGTCCGCCGGGTTCGGGGAAGACTTTGGCTGCGGCAAAGGCTGCGGCGCGCGGCGTGATGAACGGGCTGAAGGTCGGCGTGATTTCAACCGATACGGTGCGGGCTGGCGGGCTTGAACAGTTGGCCGCTTTCACAAAGCTGCTGCGCACGGATTTGAAGGCAGCGGAAAGCCCTGAGGCTTTAGCCAAAGCAGTGGCAGGGTTTAAAGGGTATGACCAAATCATTATCGATACCGCCGGAATGAATCCGTTCAACACCGATGATATTCGGAAGCTGGCGCGGTTGATCGGCGCGGCTCCGATTGAGCCTTATCTCGTTTTGCCCGGCGGGATGGATGCGGAAGAGTGCGGCGAGATTGGCCGCGTATTTTCCACGATCGGTGCGCATACGCTGGTGCCTTCCCGCGTGGATATGGCGCGCAGGCTCGGCGGCTTGCTGTCTGCAGCGCATCATGGCGGACTTAGCTTTGCCGATGCCTCGAATACTCCGAAAGTTGCCGATGGTTTCGTCTCGCTTAATCCGAAAAATTTGTCTAGACTGTTCATGCCCGGCGCGTATCGAAATGAAAGTGCGAACCGGTCACGACACAGCCCCACGCCCCGCAAAGCAGGAACACATCAATGAGTGATACGCAAACACACGTCGAAGCCAGAACC